>Ga0070717_10000310_pt1 | contig 32077 bp, 35 predicted proteins | sample LARL113metaG_FD_71366 | JGI IMG/M metagenome (GOLD analysis project Ga0070717, IMG submission 71366) | Corn, switchgrass and miscanthus rhizosphere microbial communities from Kellogg Biological Station, Michigan, USA - LAR L11-3 metaG | ecosystem: Host-associated > Plants > Roots > Rhizosphere ...
CCTTGACCCGCAGCTCGGCTCCATTGACACGCCGCACGGCAGGGTTGACTTCCTTCTCGTGGTTGGCATTACCACCGATGAGCTGGATCGGATGAAAGCAGCGACAACGGCAGCCATCCTGGAAGACCTGAACCACTCCCTTGCGCTCGTCAGTGATCCCGGCCGAGCACCAGCTTAGTTACCAAGGTGCCGGCCCTTACTCGAGGTTGCCCTTCAACTCCGGGCCGCTCGGGGGCAGACTCAGACCGGCAGCGTGACCTGCAGCCGGAACAGGTTGCGGAACCAGCCCAGTGGCCGGCGGCGGCGAACCCGGGCCGTGGTCGACACCCATTGGCCCGGCGAACCGTCGGACGGTCTCGGCGGTGGCTCTGCCGCGAGGACCTCGGCGCAGAGCTGCACGCAGTCGCTGCAGATGAAGACGCCCGGACCGGCCACCAGCTTTCGAACCTGGTCCTGAGTCTTTCCGCAAAACGAGCAGCGACCCAATTGCCTTTTCGCCATGGCCCGAAGCATAGGCGCACGATGGGGTGTCCTAAGGCTTCGCTTTCAGAGGACGCAATACCGTCGGGTTCATTGGACTCGCGTCCGTTAATGGGCTCGGAACCAGTCCAGCGTCAGCGAGATCGCCCGCTCGTGAGGCGTCCGCCTGCCCCCGAACGCGCGGGAGAACTTGCTGTGATCAACCACCCAGGGGTGCTCCCTTTGATAGGCCGTCTCACTGACAGCTGCCATCGCCGGGTTGAAGAGGGCGAGCAGAGCGACCGCCAGCTTTGGCACCGGCCGAAGGGTTATGGGCACCTGAAGCTTCGCGAAGACCATTTCGAGGAATCGCCGCGTGGTAACCGTCTCCGCGCTTGGGACATGCCAGACCTCACCGAGTGCTTCGTCGTGCTCGGCCAGCGTCGCCAGGCCCGATGCGAAATCGTCAATGAACGTATAGGTATGCGGCACGTCCAGAGAACCCAACACCCGGGCTCCTTTGCCGGCCAGCGCTCGCGCGAAGATGCCGTCGCCCGCTGTCGATTGACGTGCATACGGACCATAGAAATCCGACGCGCGGCCGATCGTAGCTCGGACCTTGCCCGCAGCGTGGGCGTTCATGAGCGTGTTTGCGACATCGGCCCGAGCCCGCGTGTTCGGGCCGATTGGGCGGTAGGGGAGATCTTCAGTTATGGGACCCTCGACAAGCCCGTACGCGTATAGGTTGTCCCCGTAAACCAGCTTCGCATTGGCTGAGGACGTGCCTTCGATGATGCCGTTCATGAGCGGGGGCAGGAACTGAGCCCAACGGCCGTACGCCCCTGTGGCACAGTGGTACACCACGGTCGCGCCCTCGCAGACCGTCCGTGATGCCGCAGTGTCGGTTGCATCCGCCGCCACCACCTCCGCACCTTGCGGGGCAGGCGCCTTGCCGCTCCGATTGACAAGGCGCACCTGCTTACCTTCAGCGGCGAGGCGGCGGGCGACTGCAAGGCCCAGTGGCCCGGTTCCGAAGACCACGTGCTCTGGCATGGGCTCGACCAAGTCTATGGGCCGAGCCGGTATGAGATTGGGAGAGGCGGCAGGACGGTCGAAGACATGGCCCCGCGACACAGCTCCACCCCGCCGGCCGTCCTCCAGGGTGCTCCCATGGTGCGAATTACGCGGTTACCTAGGCAGCACGCACCCCCGCGATAGTTCCAGGCTCAATTCCGGCCGAGCTAAATCCCCTGGCTATCAACCAAACCGCCATGACAATCTCCTGCGTCGCTATCGGCAGAATCAGGATCGTGTACGAGGTCACGGGGTTGCGGCTGAACAGGGCCGAGAGGCAGGCCACGAGCATCAGGAGCTCGCTCGCGATGCCCCAGCCAGATAGCCAGCGCGGAAGCAAGCGTGACCGGAAGAAGGCGTAGTAGTACATGAGGGCGCCCACTGCAAAGGCGAAGACGCCTGCCAGGATGGCCTCCTGCCTCACACCAACCAGGGCATCGCCAATAGCTTGCAACCACACGCGGTCGGCGCCGGCTGCTGGCGTGAACTGCTGAGCGACTTTAAGCAGCGAGAGCATGCTCAATGCACCCAACGTGTACATGACGGCTTCGATGGTTCTGAAAATGACTGCGCCGAGGGCAAGGGTGCCGCTCCATCTCTTCAAAACTGGATAAAGCGAGATGGCGATGCCGGCGCTCGTGCCGGCGGCGATCAGCTCCAGGAGCCCGCCTCCGGATACTCGGGGCATGTTCTCCGAGATCCGGGTGAGGTAATCCGTTCCTGTCAGCGCAGGTTCAATTGCCGTACCTAGCAGGCTCGCGGCAGTCGCGGCTATAAACAGCAGCCCCGCCGCGAGGGCCGTTTTTCGATTCGCGTCCATCGTTCTCACTCCCCCTTGATTCATGTGGTGGGCTGACCCGAGAAACCTTGGTGTACGCCGTACACTCCTGCACCAGGATAGGTGTACGGCGTACGCTTGTCAAGTGGAGATCGGTTTGAGTGATCCGGGCCAGACGGCGCAGCTGAGCGAGGTTTCGCGACGGGTCCGCCTGACAAGGCAGCGCGTGCTGCGCGCCGCCGTAGAACTCGCCGATCAGATCGGAATCGACGCACTCACCATGCGCAGGCTCGCCGAGGAGCTCGGAGTGGTCCCGATGGCCATCTACAAGCACGTCACCAACAAGGAGGAACTCCTCGACGGCATGGTCGACGTCGTCGTTGGCGAGATCGATCCGCCGCTCAGCGATACGGACTGGAAGAGCGCGGTCCGGCAGCGGATCCTCTCGGCGAGGCAATCGCTACTGCATCACCCATGGGCCCCAGGCGTGATCGAGTCGCGGGCGAACCCCTCACCAGTGTTACTGGCCTACATCGACTCGATGATCGGAATGTTTCGGGCCGGCGGCTTCTCGGCCGACCTCACTCACCATGTGCTGCACACGATGGGAAGCCGTCTGTTTGGCTTCACCCAGGAGGTGTTCGACGACTCGCCGAGTCTCGATCCAGCAAGCACGGCGATGCTGGTCCGCGAGATGGAAGGCAGGTATCCGCACATTGCAGAGATGGTTGGGACCGTCTATCACGATCAAGCGTCGGTGCTGGGAGGCGGCTGCGATGATCAGTTCGAGTTCGAGTTTGCGCTGGACTTGTTGCTCAGTGGTCTAGAAAGACTCCGCTAGCACCAGTGGGCTTCCGGCGGCGCGACGCTTGCCTGATTGGGGCTCGCTCAATCTTCTCGAGCGCCCGCCTCCCGATAAGCGCCCCTCGACCGGACGCCGGCCGGGCGCGCAAGGGCAGCCTGGCCGCGCATCTCGTCCAGGCGCACCAGCGCGATCCCAGCGACCACCAGCACGCCCCCGGCCAGCTGCACCAGCTCCAGGCGCTGGCCGAGGAGCAGCCAGGCGAAGGCGACCGCGAAGAGCACCTCGGTCAAACCCACGAACGAGGCCAGCTTGGCGCCCAGCAGGCGGACCCCGACGATCCCGGTCACGTAGGCGAGCACGGCGGCCACCAGGGAGAGGCCGAGCACCGGGACCAGCCACGACACGTGGCGATCGAGCAGCTCTACATCTGCGCTGGAGGCGTGCACCGGCAGCGCACCGGCCGCCGCCGCCACGCCGAGGACCACGGCGCCCACGGCGAGCCCGCCCCAGGCCATGACCAGCGGTGGGGTGGAGCCGTCCGCCTCGGCGGTCAGGACGAAGTAGAGGGCCAGGCCGACCGAGGCGCCCATCGCCCACAGGAGGCCGACCAGGTCCAGGTGCTGGGATCCGGCCAGGTCCAGCACGAGGACCAGCCCGCTGAGAGCGATGGCGCCGCCGCCGGCGGTGAGCCGGCGCGGACGATGGCCGTGCCGGGCCCAACCCCAAGCCACGACCAGCAGGATCCCCGAGTACTCGACCAGCAGCGCGACCGCCACCGACAGGTGCGAGACCGCGTTGAAGAAGCAGAGCTGGGCGCCCGCGACGGCCAGCACGCCATAGATCAAGAGCGTGCGCGCCGACGCCCGGGTGAGCCGATGGGAGCGGAGCTGCAGCAGGGCCGGCGGCGTCAGGAGCAGGGCGGCGATGACCACGCGGGCGGTGACCGCGGCGGCCGGCGTCCAGCCGCCGGCGATCAGGCTGGCCGCGAAAGACCCCGAGGTCCCGAAGGCCGCGCAGGAGAGCAGCGCGAGCACCAGGCCGAGATTGCTGAGAGATCGCTGCACGGCCTGCGCCTCGTAATGACCAACGGGTGATACGCTGGTTACAGATTAGGACAGGTTGGTGTAAGGAGTCAACGCCATTTTCAGTCATGACACGGAGGTGGCTTTGCAGGCGGCCGCTGCCCTCGTGAACACCCAGGAGCGCGCGGGCGACCGGCTGGCCGACCTCGCCGGCCTGGACCGGTTCGTGGAGGAGTGGGCCTGGACCGGCAGCCGCCGGCGGGATCTGACGGAGCTGGACGAGGTGCGCGCGCTGCGGCCGCGCCTGCGCAGGTTATGGCAGCTCGACGAGGACGGTGTGGTCGCGGAGGTCAACGCCATCCTGCGGGACGCGGACGCGCTCCCCCAGCTGGTGCGCCACGACGGTGAGGACTACCACCTGCACGCCACAAATCCAGAGGTCGCGCTGGCTGACCGGATGGCGGTCGAGGCGGCCATGGCGTTCATCGACGTGGTCCGCCTGAAGCAGATCGACCGGCTACGCGTCTGCGGCGCGGAGGACTGCGACGACGTCTTGGTCGATCTCTCCAAGAACCGCTCCCGCCTCTACTGCAGCGCGACCTGCTCCAGCCGCGTGAACGTGGCCGCCTTCCGGGCCCGCCGCCGCTGACGGTGCTGACGCCGCCGGCGGCGCGATGCCACGTCGGCGCTCGACCAGAGACCTGGATGAGCTACTGCGGCGCTGGCCGCAACCCGGCCATCCAGAACCCGCTTTCGCCCGGCGCTCGTGAGACCTGTGGTCAGCGGTCCTTCTGGGTGAACTGGAGCTGGTAGCCGTCCGAGGACTCCGGCTTGGTCCAGACGCTGGTGGAACCGGTCGCAGCCAGATAGGACGGCGGTCCCGTGAGCTCTAGGCCGCCGGCTTTGATCTCCTCAATCGTGGCGTTGAGGTCGTCCACCTCGACTGCGATGTGTTCGATGCGAGCCTGGCCCTCGCCCTTGAGCCGCTCCCCGTTGGCCTCGGGCTCGTCCATCTGTATCAGCTCGACCTTACCAGCTTCCCATCTTGCTGGGTTCCTGTATCATCGTGCCATGACCGTGAAGGTCACCGTCGAGCTTGACGAGAGAGTGCGCCGAGCCCTGAAGCAGGCCGCCGTCAACGCCGGTAGACCTGAGAAGGAGATACACGAGCAGGCCCTGCGCAGTTACCTCCGTCTGGACATCATTGACCGGCTCGGCAAGACGGTCGGCAGCCTTTCTGAGCGGGAGGCCACCCGGATCGCCAACGAAGAGGTCCACGCCGTGCGACAGGAGCGGAAGGCGCGCAGCCGGCGCTAGCCGGCCATGATCATCGTCGTCCCGGACACGACGGTCCTGGTCTCGGCGGCGATTTCGCGCCAGGGGAACCCGTTCCGGCTGCTCCGGGCGTGGCAGGAGGGCGAACTGAGCCTCGTCGTCTGCCCGCACCTCCTCGACGAGCTGACGGACGTCCTCCATCGCGACAGCCTTCGGCGCTTCATCTCGCGGCAGGAGGCAGCCGACTTCGTCGACTACCTCCGAGGAACCGCTGACTTGCGGTCCGATCCACGCCCGGTTATCGGACTAGTTCCAGAGGATCCTGACGACGACTATCTTGTCGCCCTCGCTCGAGAGGCGGGCGTCGACTACCTCGTCTCCGGTGATGATCATTTGCTCCGGCTCCCTTCGCCGCGACGGCCCGTCGTTACGCCTGCTCAGCTTGTCGCCAAACTCGATCAGCTACGCAAAGCCGGAGCGCTCGGTCAGTAAATCCGGAGCTCACAATCGGCGCGGTTCCGCTGACAGCAGTTCATCGGGAAGACGGCGGCATGGCGCGCGACCTGGACCTGGTGCTGGCCGTGGCGGGTCATCCTCACCCCCCGCAGCCAAGTGGCCGGAAAACTGCCTCTTGACAAAACCCGCCGCCCTCACTAGGTTTGCGACATGCGTTCGACATTGTCGAACACAAGTCAGACAATAGGGGGAATTGCTCATGTACTCAGTCACTCAGCGAGCACTGGCAGAGGTGCTTGGAACCGCAGCCCTGGTCCTGGTCGGCCCGGGGTCGGTGATCGCCACCCTGACACTGGCCGGCACGGCCACGCCGGCGGTCACCGAGGCCGACCTGCTGGGGATCAGCTTCGCCTTCGGGTTCATCATCACGGCCCTCGTGTACGCGCTGGGCGGGGTGTCGGGCTGCCACATCAACCCGGCCGTCACCTTCGCCCTGGCCGTGACTAAGCGCTTCCCGTGGAAGGACGTCCCCGTCTACTGGCTGTCCCAGTACGTGGGAGCCGTGATCGGCGCCTTCGGCATCTGGGTCGTGTTCGGGCACAACGCGGTCGCGTTCGGCATGGGCCAGACCCACTTCGCGGCCAATGCCGCCACCTCTTACTACGTGCAGGCGGCCGTGGCCGAGTTCCTGGGCACCGGCCTGCTCCTGCTGGCGATCATGGGGATCGTCGACTCCAAAGCGCCGAACCAGCTCGCCGGCCTCGTCATCGGCGGTGCGGTGGTCGGCATCATCCTGATCTTCGGCCCCGTCACGGGCGCCTCCCTGAACCCCGCGCGCGCTTTCGGCCCGGAACTGGTCCAGGCGATCGCGGGCGGCGCCACCTTCTGGACGCAGTACCTTCCGGTTTACCTGATCCCCGGGCTGCTGGGTGCCACGGGGGCGACGTTCGCCTACGACTTCCTGGCCAAGCCGCGCCTCGTCGAGCGGCCGATCCAGAAGGCCATCCACCACGAGGACGCCGTAACCGCGGCGGCCAGCTGAGAGGAGACGAAGCATGGCAATCCAAACCAAGCCGCGGAAGTTCCTCAACGACCCCGCTGAAGTGGTCAAGGAGTCGCTGGCCGGCCTGGCGGCCGCCCACGGCGACCTCCTCCGCTACGATCGGGGGGCCCAGATCGTAGTCCGCAAGGACGCGCCCCGCGCCGGCAAGGTCGGCCTGGTCTCGGGCGGCGGGTCGGGCCACGAGCCGCTGCACGGCGGGTTCGTCGGGCTGGGCATGCTCGACGCTGCCTGCCCGGGCGAGGTCTTCACCTCACCGGTCCCGGACCAGATGCTGGCCGCCACCAAGGCGGTGAACGGCGGCGCCGGGGTCGTCCACATCGTCAAGAACTACACCGGCGACGTGCTCAACTTCAAGATGGCGGCCGAGGACGCCGCCGACGACGGCATCAAGGTGGTGTCGGTCGTCATCGATGACGACGTCGCGGTCCAGGACTCGCTCTACACAGCGGGCCGCCGCGGCGTGGGCGCCACCGTGCTGGCAGAGAAGATCGCCGGCGCGGCCGCCGAGCAGGGGGCCGGCCTGGACAAGGTGGCGGATACCGTCAAGCGCGTCAACGAGCGCGCCCGCTCCTTCGGCGTGGCGCTGTCGTCGTGCACCCCGCCTGCCTCTGGCAAGCCGATCTTCGAGCTGCCAGAGGGCGAGATCGAGCTGGGCATCGGGATCCACGGGGAGCCCGGGCGGCGCCGCGCGACACTGGCCAGCGCCTCCGAGGTCGTGGAGGTGATGACCGAGGCGGTGCTTTCCGACCTCAAGCCGGCGCCCGGCAGCAGCGTGCTGGTCTTCGTCAACGGCATGGGCGGCACCCCGGCGCTGGAGCTCTACCTGCTCTACGGCGAGGTCGACCGCCGGCTGCGGGCAGCCGGCCTCGAGCCCGTCCGCAACCTGGTCGGCAGCTACATCACGTCTCTGGAGATGGCGGGCGCCTCGCTCACCGTGCTGCAGCTCGACGATGAGCTGACCGCTCTCTGGGACGCCCCGGTGCACACCGCGGCACTGCGCTGGGGGGTGTGACTTAGCCTTGATCGTCGAAAAGGGCATGGACGCCGCGACCGTCACGACCTGGATGCGCGAGATCGATTCGGCGGTCCGCGAAGCGCGCGACCACCTGGTCCAGCTCGACGCGGCGATCGGGGACGGCGACCACGGAACCAACATGACGCGAGGGTTTGCCGCGGTTGTGCAGGCCCTCGACGGGGAGTCGGAGGCGCCGCCGGGGCGCCTCCTCATCCTGGCCGGGCGGACGCTGGTCTCCTCGGTGGGAGGCGCCAGCGGTCCGCTGTGGGGCTCGGCGCTGCGCGGCGGGGGTCGCGTCCTGGGTGACCAGCCGACGTTCGAGGGCGAGCAGTTGGTGGCGGTGCTGGCCGCGGCACTGGACTCGGTCAAAGACCTGGGCGCGGCGGTGGTGGGCGATAAGACCATGGTCGACGCGCTGGAGCCGGCCGTGGCCACGCTGCGCGCCCGGCTCGGCGACGGGGCGACGCTCCTCATCGCCCTCGAGGAGGCCGCGCTGGCCGCGGAAGAGGGCATGCGGGCGACGATTCCGCTGCAGGCCCGCAAGGGCCGCGCCTCCTACCTCGGCGAGCGCTCGATCGGGCACCAGGACCCGGGCGCGACCTCCACTGCCCTCATCATCCGGGCGCTGCAGCGAGCGGCTACGGCGAGCTCGAGATGAGCGAGCGAGCCCTGACCGGGTTCGCTGCCTCGCCGGGCCTCGCCGCCGGCCCCGCCGTGCTGCTGGGGGTGGCGGCGGCGGCTGAGCGCAAGCTGGCTGCTGGGGATCGGCCGGCCGAGCTCGAGCGCGCCCGCGAGGCCTTGCGGCTGGCGGCCGCGGACGTGCAGCAGATCGCTTCGCGGCTGCGCGCGGAGGGCCGGACGTCTGAGGCGGAGATCATCGAGACCGGCGTCCTGATCGCCTGCGACCCGACCCTCGACCTTGAAGTCGCTCGCCTGGTGCTGGATGCGGGTAGTGCCGCCGCGGTGGCGCTGCGCGAAGCCACGGATGCCGCCGCCGCTCGCCTGGCGGATTTGCCCGACCCCGTGCTGGCGGAGCGGGCGGACGACGTGCGCAGTCTGGGCCGGCGAGCGGCCGCGCACCTGCTGGGCCAGGGCGGAACTCAGGGGGGCGGGGTGCTGGTGGCCGACGGCCTGGGTCCTGCCGACGTCGCGGAGCTGGGCCCCGACGTGCGGGGCATCGCCCTGGCGGGCGGCGGGGTGACCGCCCACGCCGCCATCGTCGCCCGCTCTCTGGGCCTGCCCATGGTGGTCGGCCTCGGCCCTGAGCTGCTCCAGGTGTCCATGGGCGAAACCGTGATCGTGGACGGGGACCGCGGCCGGCTGGTGCGCTTCCCGGGCCAGTCGCGGATCGCGGCCGCCGAGAGCGACACGGAAGGTCGCGCCCGCGCGCGCGCCCGCGCGATCGCGGGCCGGGACCGGCCGGCCGCGACCCGCGACGGCCGCCGGATCCGTGTTCTGGTGAACGCCGCCAGCGCGGGCGAGGTCCGGGAAGGGCTGGCGCAAGGCGCCGAGGGCGTGGGTCTGCTGCGCACCGAGCTGAGCTTCCTGGACGCGCGTGCCTGGCCGGCGGCGGCGCAGCACGTCCGCTTCCTCGAGCCCTTGCTGTCACAGCTGGGCGGCCGGGTCGCGACAGTGCGCCTGCTCGACTTCGGCGGCGACAAGACGCCGCCCTTCCTGGCGGGCGCGAAGGAGCGCGGCATCGAGCTCATGTTGGGGGCGCCGGCCGCGCTCCGGGCCCAGCTCGAGGCCATCGTGGAGGCGGGCGCCGGCACCCAGCTGCGGATCCTGGTCCCCATGATCACCACGCTGGAGCAGGTGCGTGCGGTGCGCCGGGTGCTCAATGCGGTGGTTGGGGACGGGCGGGTGCCGGCGCTGGGCGCCATGATCGAGACGCCCCAGGCGGCGCGCCAGGCGCACGAGCTGGTCCCGGCGCTGGACTTCATCAGCCTCGGCACCAACGACCTCACGCAGTTGGCGCTCGGCCTCGACCGGGAGCGATCGGGCGCCTCGCCCGTGACGCATCCGACCGTACTGCGCCTGATCGACGCGGCCTCCAGCGCAGGCAACAGCGCAGAGATCCCGGTCGAGGTCTGCGGCGAGGCGGCTTCGGATCCGCTGGTGATCCCGCTGCTGGTGGGCCTGGGTGCCAACGAGCTGAGCGTCGGGGCGGCCCGGGTGGGGGAGGTGCGGGAGCTGGTCCGGGGGCTGGACGCGGGCGCCTGCCGGGAGCTGGCCGAGCGCTCGCTACTCGACCAGGCCGCTCACGCAGGCCGCGAGGGCGTCTAGGGCTGCGTCCGCGTCATCGCCGTCGGCGGACAGGGTGAGCACCGTGCCGCCCTTGGCCCCCAGCGCCAGGACCCCCAGGATGCTCTTGGCGTCGGCGGCCTTTCCATTGGCGCCCACGCTCAGCTGGGAGCGGAACTGATGCGCGGTCTTGACGAACAGTCCGGCGGGACGCGCGTGGAGCGCGACTTCGGCCGGCAGCGCGACGCGAAGCTCAGAGCTTGCGCGCACCGCGAGCCTCCTCTCCGGCGCGTGCCACGTCCTCCAGGGATAGGCCTGCCGCGGACACCACGGCCGCGGCGATCGCACCTTCCACGAAGGGCGCGTCGATGAGTCGAACCCGGCCGTTGAAGCGGTCTTGCACGACGTCCTTGACGGTCAGCACGGCGCTGCCCAGGTCGGCGAGGACGACCACGCCCGCACCCGAATCGGCGCGCGCGATGGCGTCGCCGACGGTGCTGCCGCTCGTGCCCAGAGTGCCTTCGGGGCCGCCGCCGGCGGGCTCGATGCGGACCTCGGGCCCGGCCACCTGGGAGGCCAGGTCGGCCAGCCCTTGGGCCAGCTCTCGGCTGTGCGACACCAAAACGATCCCGACCAACGTTGTCACTCCCACACCTTGTTCCAGGGTTGGCAGCAGTCTACACTATCGATCGGGATTCAGCAATGTCGAATAAATCAATCCAATCCATCGACCGCGCCGCCGCCATCCTGAAGGCTTTGGGCAGCGGCCCCCGACGGCTGGGAGTCAGCGAGCTTTCCGAGCGGTTGGGGCTGGCCCGGCCCACTGTGCACGGGCTGCTGCAGACGCTCCAGGCCCATGGATTCGTGGAGCAGGACCGCAACTCGGACAAGTACCAACTGGGTCCCGGGCTGCTCCAGCTCGGGTACTCGTACCTCGACCTGAACGAGCTGCGCACGCGCTCGCTGGGCTACGCCGACCGGCTCGCCTCGCGGACCGGGGCGGCGGTGCGAGTGGGCGTGATGCATGGGGCGAGCGTGGTTGTCGTGCACCACGTCTTCCGGCCGGACTCGGCGTTCGGCGTGCCCGAGGTCGGGCTCCAGCTCCCACTGCACGCCAGCGCGCTGGGCAAGGCCATCCTGGCCTTCTCGCCCGTGCAGGTGGTGGAGGACCTGTTGTCGGACGAGCCGCTGGCACGCCTGACCAAGCGCACCCTCGACGCCGCCGGCCTGCGCCGGGAGCTGGGCAGCATCCGCGACCAGGGCGTGGCCATCGAGCACGACGAGGCGGTGCTCGGCGAGTCCAGTGCGGCGGCGCCGATTTTCGACCACGCGGGCCACGCGGTGGGGGCGATCGGGGTGGTTGACGCGTCGGACCGGCTTTACCCGCGCGCGCTGGCCAAGGGTGTTGCGGCCGCCGTGGGCGAGGCGGCGCGAGGAGTTTCGCGGGAGTTGGGCGCGGCGCGCTGGCCCTACGCGGCCGAGGCGTAGTCCAATGGCCGTAGCCGTGCGCAAATGGGTCTACCGATTCGACGAGGGCTCCGCCGAGATGCGCGACCTGCTGGGGGGCAAGGGAGCGGGGGTGGCCGAGATGGCGCGGGCGGGGATTCCGGTGCCGCCCGGCTTCACGATCACCACCGAGGCCTGCAAGACCTATTACGCCAACGGCGCAGAGTCCCTGCCTGAGGGTCTGTGGGAGCAGGTGGTGGCGGGCGTGCGCGAGGTCGAGGCTTCGCTGGGGCGCGAGTTCGGCGGTGCAGGGTCGCCGCTGCTGGTCAGCGTCCGCTCGGGCGCGCAGGTCTCGATGCCGGGGATGATGGACACGATCCTCAACCTGGGTCTCAACGAGGAGACGGTGGCCGGGCTGGAGGCTCAGGCAGGCGACCGCCGGTTCGCGCTCGACGCCTACCGCCGGCTGATCCAGATGTTCGCGAAGACGGTCCGGGGGGTCGCAAGCGAGAAGTTCGAGGACGAGCTGGAGGTGGCCCGCCGGCGAGTGGGGGTGAATACCGACGCTGAGCTGTCGGCAGCGAACCTGGAGGAGGTGGTTCGACGCTTCCTCGAGATCTACTCGGCCGAGGCGGGCGAGGAGTTCCCGCGCGACGTGGCAGACCAGCTGCGGCTGGCCGTAGAGGCGGTGTTCGGTTCCTGGCAGAGCGAGCGCGCGATCGCCTACCGCCGGCACGAGGGGATCCCGGACGACCTGGGCACGGCGGTGAACGTGCAGGCGATGGTGTTCGGGAACCTGGGCGAGACCTCGGGCACGGGCGTGGCTTTCACCCGCAACCCGAACACCGGCGCGCGCGAGGTGTACGGCGATTACCTGGCCAACGCGCAGGGCGAGGACGTGGTGGCCGGCATCCGCGCCACCCAGCCGATCTCGGCCCTGCGTGACTCGCACCCGGAGACCTACGAGGAGCTAATCGGCTACGCCAACCGCCTGGAATCCCATTACCGGGACGTGCAGGACGTCGAGTTCACGGTCGAGCGCGGGCGGTTGTGGATGTTGCAGACGAGGACCGCCAAGCGCACCGGCGAAGCGGCCGTGAACACGGCGGTCGACATGGTGCAGGAGGGCCTGATCACCCGCGAGGAGGCGGTGCTGAGGGTCGAGCCTCGGCAGCTGGAGCAGGTGCTGCATCCGCGCATCGACCCGGCCGCTCGCGCGGAGGTGCTTGCCCAGGGAGTCCCGGCCGCGCCCGGCGCTGCCACCGGCCTGGCGGTCTTCGATCCGGACACCGCCGCGGAGTGGGGCCGCGAGGGGCGGCCAGTCATCCTGGTCCGGGTCGCGACCAGCCCCGATGACGTCCACGGCATGATCCAGGCGCTTGGGATCCTGACCTCGACAGGCGGCACGCTGTCGCATGCGGCGGTGGTGGCGCGCGGCATGGGCAAGCCCTGCATCGTGGGCGCCTCCGGGGTGCGGGTCAGCGTCGTTGGGAAGCAGCTCACCGCCGGGGGGCGCGTCATCCGCGAGGGCGAGGAGCTCACGATCGACGGCTCGACCGGGACCGTCTACGCGGGCGCGGTGCCCACGGTGGCCCCGTCGCAGTCGCCGCGGCTGCAGACGTTGCTGGAATGGGCGGATGCGGTGCGCCGCCTGGAGGTATGGGCGAACGCAGACTATCCGCGCGACGCGGAAAAGGCGCTGGCCAACGGGGCCGAGGGCGTGGGGCTGTGCCGGACCGAGCACATGTTCATGGAGCAGGACCGCCTGCCGATCGTGCGGGCGATGATCCTAGCCGCTTCGACGGAGGAGCGCGAGAGGGAACTGGCGCGCCTGTTGCCCATCCAGCGCGAGGATTTCACCGGCATCCTGCGCACGATGGCGGGGCGCCCGGTGGTGATCCGCCTGATCGATCCGCCGCTCCACGAATTCCTGCCCGAGCACGGAGACCTGGTGGCGCAGGTCGCCACGCTGCGCGCGACCGGCGAGGACGCCGCCGGTCTCGAGGAACTGGAACTCATGCTGGGGCGCGTCGAGGAGCTGCGCGAAGCCAATCCGATGATGGGGCTGCGCGGCTGCCGGCTCGGGATCCTGTTCCCGGAGATCACGCGCATGCAGGTGCGCGCGATCATGGAAGCGGCCTCCGACCTCTGCGGTGCGGGCGTGGATGCGCGACCCGAGATCATGGTGCCGCTGGTGGGCACGATCGGCGAGATGGCCCTTCAGCGGCGGGAGATCGAAGGTGTGGTGTCCGCGGTGCGCGCGGAACGCGACGTGGTGGTGCCGGTGCGGATCGGGACCATGATCGAGGTGCCCCGCGCGGCTCTGGCGGCCGCCGAGATTGCGCGAGAGGCCGAGTTCTTCAGCTTTGGCACCAACGACCTGTCACAGATGACGTTTGCGTACTCGCGCGACGATGCCGAGGCGAAGTTCGTCACCAAGTACATGGAGATGGGGATCCTGCCCAACAACCCGTTCGAGACGCTCGATCCGCTGGTCGTGCGGCTGATGGGCATCGCGGTCGAGGAGGGCCGGCAGGTGCGGGCCGATCTCAAGGTCGGGATCTGCGGGGAGCACGGGGGCGATCCGGCGTCGATCGGGCGCTGCCACCAGCTCGGGCTCGACTACGTGTCGTGCAGCCCTTTTCGGGTACCGGTAGCGAGATTGGCCGCGGCGCATGCGGCCCTGCGAGCCGGTGGGACAAACGCAGGCAGCTTCACCAGCCCACCTGAGCCCTTTCCGAAACATCTCCATCGATAGGGAGCGGCCCGTTTGCAAATCGTGCCATAGCCTTTCTGATCACCTCCAGGGCGGACTCCTCGCGTACGTTTGGTCCGACTCCGTACGCCTCCAGCGCAGCCCGGGCCCTCGAGCACCATCCGAGCAGCATCAGCGCATGGCTCGTAAGAAAGTCGAACACCAGGGCGCGCGCGTGGACCTGGTCCTGGAACTGTGCCGTCCCGTCCAGGTATTCGCGACCTACCACTCGCCCGATCTGCAGCATTGCGCGAGCATCCGCTTCGATCCGCCCGATCGCATCCACGGCAGCGCCGGGCGGCCCCAGGTCCATCAGCATGACGCGAAGAAGCGCCTCCGACTCGAGGGCGGTTTCGTTGGGCGGGGTGGCGAGCCAATCGCGCACTCGGCGGCGCCCCTCGTCGGTGATCGAATACACAGTGCGCCGTCGGCCTGCGGCGGTTGTCGTCTCCGCCGTTGCCAGGCCTCCTGCAACGAGGTTCTTAGCTTCGTCATAAATGCGGCTTTCGACCCGGGGCCAGAACCAGCGCATGTTGCGCCGTAGCTGCTTCGTGAGCTCATAGATCGCCCACGATGGCCGCTGGGCAAGCAGGCCCAACAGCGCGTTTGCGGTGGTAGCCGTACGCCGGGTCATGGGCTTGACTTTACTCCAACTAGGAGCATAGTAATACTCCAGCTTGGAGTATTAGGAGGCAGTCGAGAAATATGGTGGGGAATCCCGATATAGCGATCGTGGGCGGTGGAATCGCAGGCGCCGCGCTGGCGACCGTCCTCGCGCGGGGAGGCTTGCAAGTGCTGGTCGTCGAGCGCCAGCGGGAGTACCGCGACCGTGTGCGCGGCGAGTACTTGGCCAATTGGGGAGTGCTCGAGGCGCGCCAGCTCGGCCTCGAGCAGGTCTTCCGTTCCGCGGGTGCGGCGACTGCCCGCTACCGAGTTCCTTATGACGAGCTGATCTCACATGAGGCGGCTGAGGGTGCCGTCCAGGACACGGCCAGCCTACTTCCAGGCGTCGACGGTGGGCTTTGTGCCTCGCACCCGGCCGCCTGCCGCGCCCTTGCTGAGGCGGCTGCTCAGGCCGGCGCGGAGGTGATTCCCGGCGCAGGACATGTGGAAGTTGAGGGCGGTCGCCGGCCTTCGCTGACCTTCCAGAATGGCCAGCTCCGTGAGCTGCGACCCCGGCTGATCGTGGGAGCCGACGGCCGGAGCTCGGGGGTCCGCGCCGCGGCCGGGATCGGTTTGCGGCGTGTAGAGCCCACTCACTTGATCTCGGGAATGCTGGTCGAGGGGATGGCGGGCTGGCCGGAGGATCGTTACACGCTCGGGACCGAAGGCGATCTGCAGTTCCTCATTTTTCCGCAACACGGCGGGCGCCTGCGGCTTTATGCGTGTACGAGCCTTGACGAATCTCAGCGCTGGGCAGGACCTGAGGGGCCGGGAGGGCTCCTCGAGACCTTCGCCAGCCTGACTTGCCTGCCAGCCGCAGATCGGTTCGGCTTGGCGCGTGTCGCTGGACCCTGTGCGACCTTCACGGCCGAGGACACTTGGACAGAGACGCCCTTCGCTGAAGGCGTCGTGCTGGCCGGGGATGCGGCGGGCTACAACGATCCGAACATAGGGCAAGGCCTTTCGCTGGCGATGCGGGACGTGCACGTCCTGTCGGAGGTGCTGCTCGGATCGAAGGATTGGAGCCCGGCTGCGCTGCGACCGTACGCAGAAGAGCGACGCGAGAGGCTGCGCCGCCAGCGCCGGGTGGCGGCCACGTATGCGGCACTCTTCTCGACCTTCGGTGAACATGGTCGGGCCCGGCGCGCTCGCTTCCTGGAGCGTGTGAGGGCTGGGGACTCCGACGCTCAGATGACCTTGCGTCCGATCATCGTCGGCCCCCATCGTCTGCCAGCTGAAATCTTCACCGATGAATTCCACAATGCGGTCTTGGCCTAACTGGGCTCATGGTGCTGCGTTCGCGATCTGCGACGCGCTCGCACTGGCGTCCTTGGTTTTGGTGATCCGATCCACGACCGGCGAGGAGGGAACTTCTAGATCCAGGCGATCGCCGGAGTTGACGATGAGCCAGATCATCGGGGACCAGAGGTCGCGCAAGTTCAAATAAGAAACTTTTGGTCTGAAAGAGTCGGGGGCCCGGGGTTTGAACCCGAGGCCTCACGGTCCCGAAACCAGTGGGTTCGTGCCCTCGCGACGGCGGGAACCGGGGGTCCAGGTAATCGGTGGCTCGTGCGGTCGGCCGGTTTGCTCGCCGAGAGCCTCGATCCCCCCCGGCTTCTGATCTGGCATTCGCCAAAACTGTAGTACGGCGGGTCCTGGCTGTAAGCACAGGCTATACAGTTTGAATTGGACCAAATGGTGCGCCTGGAGGGAATCGAACCCCCTGCCTTGCGGTCCGGAGTTCAGGGATGTCAGCTTCGGCGTGACAGATTCATATTCACGGCCTGCCGTTAAGTGGCGCCGGTTTCCACGGCTTTTCGCCCCAACTGTAGTAAGAACTGTAGTAAGGCGCGCCGCTCCGCGAGAGCTCGGACGCCCACCCTGCGTCCGGCCCAACCTACGCTTATCGTCGGTTGCCGCGGCGAGCGGGGACGCGTCGCGACGGTGGGGCCGTACGCGTGTCTCCGGTCGGGCTTGCCAGGCGTCGTTCCAGTTCGTTGAACGCTTCAATGACATCTGGCGCCTCGAAGGCCCGGTTGCGCCGGCCCACCTTGATCGGCCGAAGAACCTCTGCCTGAACGAGGTGAGCGACGGCCTCGTTGGTTGCTTGGAAACTGCGCTCAATGAGGGCAGCGGCGGCCCCCACCGTCAGCACTGGCGATCCCGGAAGGGCTTCAAGAAGCAACTCGGCAGCCGATCCGCTGCGGACGCGCCCGAGACGACTTCGCCACTGCCGCTTGAGGTCGTCGATGGTCCGCTCGTAGGTCCGGGCGTCCTCAACAGCTCGTCTACAGGCCGCCGCGAACAGGCCAATCCAGCGATTTATGGCATCGACTGCAGCCAGACTATTGGGGTCGCCCAGATATCGGGTTCCATTGAGAGCAGCCACATAGTCGTCCGACCATGTTGCCAAGACAAGGGAAACCGGAGGTAGGACTCGTGACGCCAAATTGCGACGATGCAGAATGATGTGAATCAACGCGCGCCCGGTCCTTCCGTTGCCGTCCACGAATGGATGGATGGTTTCGAATTGGGCGTGGGCGATCGCTGCCTGCGCCACAGCGGGCAAATCGTCCCCGTTGCAGAAGGCGCATAGATCATCCAGAAGTGGTTCTACAAGTTCGGGAGGCGGCGGCACGAACTCCGCCCCGCATGGGTTGTAGCTGCTTCCGCCGATCCAGTTTTGAGAGGTTCGGATGCGCCCTCCCTCGCGCTCGAGACGAGTCCCTGTCAGCAGGCGTCGATGGATCTCGAGCAGGTGGTCGGTGCTGATTGGATCAGGTGACTCAGATAACTCGATTGCCCATGCCATCACGGCGATGTTGCCCAGAACTTCCTCGGCCGTTACGTCGGTCACGTCGTCGCCGAGACTTCGACTGACCTCCGCCTGGAGGAGCCGACGCCCACCAACCTCGAGACCCTCGATCTTCGAAGAGGCCACGGCCTCGGCGCGCAGGAGCAACCGGGCGATTGCTTCCGAGTCGACCAGGGCCCGTACCTCCATGGTCAACTCATGAATGGCCGCCTCGGCGTCCGTAACGTCAGCGGCGACCTCGCCTTGTAGCAAGAATTGGCGTCCGCCCAAACGGTCAGGCACGTACGCTTCGTATTCACATCCTTGACGATCGCGCCTCGGAAGGCCCGACCCGTACTGAGGTTCCCAGCGCTTCATAACTTGAACGGCCATCAGCCTTGTTCAAGGATAACGCAAAACCTTGAATATCGCGACGGAGCATTCAAGGTTGTCACCGGGGAACGCTTTGCAGTCCGAGGAGTCGTACTCAGGAGCTACCGAAAAATGGCTGTAGCCGAAGCTATCCATAGGAGACGTTGGCTGAAGCTTGCGATAAGCGACCTTAGCAAGAACTCGCGGCTCGCGTGGTGACATGTCGACCGAAGCGGAGCATCTCCAGTCAAGCAACTGCTGGGCGACCGCATTGCGCTGAGGGTTCGATCAGCTCGCCGCAGCTGGAGGGTTTATGACAAGGAACACGGAAGCTCTAGCCGCAGGTGGACGCGTTCGCTGGAGCGTACGTGGCCTGCACAGTCAGTCAGAACGTGGACGACGTTCGGCCATTGATGACGAGGAAATAATCGGCGCATCCAGTCGCTTTGGTAAAGGTGCCATTGAAAGCCGTCTGGCCATACCACCCTTCGCCACCGCCCGAGGAATTGCCGCCGTTGTACCACTGAATGAAGGGTACGGCTCGCATGAACCGAACATCCAACGCAGTTGTCGCCGAGGTGAGGTTGACCGCTACCTGAAAGCCATCAGGAATTGCCACTGCATAAAATGAATTAAATGGCAACGTGGCGCTACTGACCTGCCAGAGAGTCACGCTCGGGCTCCTCGCTTTGGTCTGAAGGTCCTGATTGGTAGCGGTAAGCGTATTGAGTCGCGTATTCAATGAGCCGTTATCCGACTGCAGGGAGGCAACTTGGTCCGTAAGCTCAGATTGCCGCGCAGCCGCGGTGTGTCTGTAGCTCTGGTCGTCGCTCGCGGTGGTGATTAGGCCGCCCGCCAAGATTGCCGCGGTCACCCATGCAACCACCATGAGCGCGCGTTCAATCGGCCAGCGACGCCGGCGGTCGACGGTGGGAGCTTGGCGTGACGGCTCCAAGTTCGCGAACGCTGGGACACGGTCAAGCGACAGCAGCTTGGCGACCTCGCGGTCGAATGCGGCCTCTGTGATCTCGCCGGCGTCTCGACGTCGTGTTAGGGCTTCGATCGCCGCCTGAGTCGAGGACTTGTCTCTGTCCATGCGAACCTCCTAGCCCCATGCGCGAATATCGGACGAGAGTGCTGAAACGGGGGCTGCCACCGCGATATGCCCACCTGGAATGCCGCCCTGCAAGACCCCCACAACTTCGCCTGCCTTGTTAACGACGGGGCCACCACTGTTGCCGCCATTGGCCGTGACGTCGAGCTCGATGCGGTTCGTGTAACTGACGCCGGCGATGGATGCGGTGATCGATTGGGCCGCCACCGTGCCCTTGGTCGTGGTGTTGGGAAGCTCACCGAAGGGGTTGCCAAGAACATAGACAGTTTCTCCGGTTCCCGGTACATGAGCGGCCAAACTCAAGAAGTGCTGAGTAGCGGCTGCCGGAGCAAAGAGCTCAGCCACGTCGTTCGAATCATCGACTGCCCTCACGGTCGCGGGATATGTAGCCTTGTTAGACGCAACGATCGTGAAGACGTTGCCAGCGTGGGCCACGTGGGCTGCCGTGACGAAGTGGCCGGCGGAGTCGACGGCAAATGCGGACCCAGAACCACTGGTAGTAGCGCTGGCCACCAACACTGTGACGATGGACGGCTGAAGGCTGTCAAGGAGTTCAGGCGTCGCGTCGGGCGAGGTGGACCGGACGAGGAGCCAAGTAGGTAGCAAGACTGCGGCAAGCACCGCGGCAATCAGTGCGCCAACTCCCAGTGGGCTGCTGATCCACCCCAGTCGCGTCGGAAGGTTCGCCATCGCCCCTCGGGACGCGAAAGGTCGGACGATAGGCGCCGCAGCAGGCGGCCGGACCTGCTTGTCGTCGCCAGGCCGCCGAAAGCCCGACACTTGACGCTGTCCCGGTTCATCCTTCCAGACCCGAAGTCCCTTGCCGTCGTCAACCCAAGGCATTGGCTACGATCCTGCAACCTGAGTTGCTTGAGTGGCGGTTCCATTTTGCGAGGCTGTTGGGCTGACCGAACGGGGTAGTGGAGACGGGTTCGGCGGGAGAGACGGTTGCACTAGCCCGTAGGTGGGCATCGGGCTGGGGGCAGCACTCGGACTGGTCGCCGGCGAGGGCCACAGTATGGGCGCCGATGTCGAGGCGGGTTCGGGTTGACCAAACGCCAGAGCCGACCGCAGTAGCCAACCTAGGGCAAAGCCCACAATCACTAAGACCGCCGCCGCGAGCGCGATGTATTCCGCTTGACGGAGGCTTTGGGGTCGGCGATCGGCCGACACCGCCCGTGTGATAGCGGGATCGGCGCCTGGCTGCGACGGGGGGGGCCGTTCATCAGAGGGTACTTCGTCGGAGGCGCCCTGCCGTGGGGAAAGGTGCGGTCCGTCGATCTGGAGCGGAGCCGATAACCGGGCCTCCATCGCACGGACGATCACAACTGGGGAGCCAGCGTCGGCGACTCTCCAATAGGGTGTCCTTACAAGGTGTTCGCCGCCGCTAGACGTCTGTACTAGGTAGTGGGTAGCGCTGTCGACGGGTGTCCAAGCCAAGGCTGAGCCTCTATGGCCATTAGGCATCGGGCGGACCTCCGCCTTCTCTATGCCGTCCAACACAGACGGCCGGTTCTTGGCCACCACTTCGACAAACGACACGTCATCACTGGTCGGCTGTGCCAACGACTGAGCTATGGCTCGCTGGATGTCAGGGCCACTTGGATCCGCTGATGCAAGCCCGAGATCCGGGCAGCCATCGCTGAATGCATACATTCGTGTGGCGTCTTTACCAGCGACACTCTCAACTAGCAGGTTGCCCCGACACCCCTCTCGACTCGACCACCGACTCGCCGCGTCACCCCTTAGCTCAATCGGAGGCTGCCCGGGAGACGCGACTCCCACGACGACATCACCGAGAGAAGCGCAAATCGCGCGAATTTCAGCATCGACCGTCGGACCCACTGCCGCCGCGGCAACCAGGCCAAACATTGTCTCGCTCCCATACTCGCGTTTTTGCTCGAACGCGGAGCGCTCTAGCTCACTCAGATCGGTGGCCAATTGAAACTGTCTCACGCGCTGATCGACCTCATGAACGGCACCCGCCAAGAATTGGCGCAGCTGCTCAGAGAGTCCCTCGGGGCCGATGGTTAGCTCGATAGCTGCGGCCCAATCGGCAAGTCGCTCTCCGAGCATGGCCGCGGCAAGGTTGCCGAAAAACGACTGACCGACTCCATCGGTAATAACGAAAACCAGGCGCTCTTGAGACATTGTGATGCGCAAGAAGTCTTGACTGCCTGAGTGGCGACTCAACGATTCAGCCGATGGCGAGTACGCCCATCGGGCATTCCATCGCCCAGCAGACCTGGACATCAGGTCTGTCGGCACTTGCTGATCGCTAGACCAACTGAACGGACGGAGGCCGCGTCGCTTGCTCAACGAAATGCTCGTGTGGGGGTGGCGGCTGACATTTGGAAGCCGAGCCCGACCAGCTCGGCGGTTTCTGCCGGAAGCATCATGAGAGCATCGTCCTCGAAGCTGTATCCGCTCTCGTTGAGCACGGAGCGATAGCTTGGCGGCAATCGTGAGGACATGGCGCGCAGCCTATTGGCATAGGGGTTGCGCAGCCCCGTCGCGGCGTTGATTCCAGGCCAGGCGTAAGGATCGGTGACGTCCGAGTCCAGTAGTCCGTCAGCGATAAAGATGTTCTCAACGAGAACATTCCCGTCCGGTATGGAGAGGGTCATCAAGTCTCTAGCCGCGGATTCTGGATCTGCGCCCGTATATTCGCCGTCAGTCATATGGCATACGAGGGGAGCAGGACAGTCCAACATGTGAGGAATCTCGCGAAGCAACAGTCGCTCAGCTTGGAGGAACGCCTTGGCGGTTTCGGTAGTGCGGAGCGGCTTGAGATCTGGAGATCCCCATCGAGCCACCTCGTCGATCGTGCGGACACCGCCTAGCACGTCGTAGACTTGGTCCGAATAGGCGTAAATCGCGAGGCGGTATCGGGGAGCAACCAGCGACCCCTTCGTTGAGCGATAGACCATTTGGCGCAATGCGCTGTTCAACGCCTGAAGCACGACTGCCATCCTCGTGGCAGAGCCGAGCGGTTGGCCCATCGAGCTGCTCACATCCAATAGATAGATGACGAGCGCGGGGGTGTCTGAGGTCGCTAAGGTTGTATAAGGCAAACCCCCGTCTCCTCTAGAACTCTACTTCGCGCGCGACTTGTAAGAAGAGAATGTGGGCAAGCCCCGTCAACAGTGTGATCCCCACCGCGCCTTCACCGATGGCGGCCGTATAGCTTAGGTTCCACGTAATGGAGGTTGCGAGATACCAGATCCCAGCCGCGCTGATAGTGCTCCAGACCACCCATTTCGCGCCGCCACCTCGGCCACCAATGAGCGAGTTATGGCCTAAGCTGGCAATTAGGCCGGCCAGTGCCCCGAGTACCGCGCCGCTTCGGGCATCAGGGATGATGCCGCTACTCCAGAGCCAGCCCGCGACCAAGCCGCCAGCTCCGCCCGCGAGGGCGCTGATCACTACGAACGCAATGCGGCGCTGTGGGGCTAGCCGTTTGCGAAATCCTACGGCTTGAGCGATCCCAATTAAGCATGCGAGGCCCATGCTGGCCAATGCCCAAGCAAGAGTCGCGCCCACCTGGCTCGTTGTTTGAGCACCAAAGCTGTTCAAGGTCGGAGCCAGCACAAGCGTTGCGAGTGCTAGCACAACGGCAACTGCGGCGAAGGCAGCGATGTAAATAGCGGACGCGCTGGATGTGGTTCCAGAACTGACCTGACTCCAAGGAATTAGCCCGCCGTCGGCGTCGGCGCTAGATGAAGAGTTCACGATCGAGCGGGTCTGCGTACCCGGACCTTGCTGAAGAGCCTTAGTTCTAGCCGTAACAACCTTCCAGTCGAGAGAATCGGGTACGGCCATGCGTTGCGCTTGTGCTAGGACCTCAACAGCGGCCGCGCGCTCGCCCCGACGTTCGAACCGATCGGCAGTAGCCAGCAGTGCCATCACGGCGCGATTGGCCAGCAACGAAGGTTGTAGAGTGAGGTCTTCCTGTTCGGCCTGCTCGTAGATAGCGGCGGCCCACTCAGAGAACGGTGCACAACCATTAACGTCCGGGCTCCCCCACGCTTGGTCGAAGCAGCGCGCTACGCGATCACCCCAGCCGACGTTGAGTGCCTTCCGAATCACCATACAACGAGGGCACGCCGTTTGAATCTCGGCCTGATCGAAGAAGGACTCTCGAGAGGAAGCCTCGCGAACCGCAGGATCGGACCAGCCAAGTATCTCGCTAATCAGGATAGCCCCGGCAAAGCGGTCCTTAAGAGGACCCCAGGAACCGTCCGTTCCGCTTGGATGCGCGTATCCCGGCGATCCGGCCGCAACATCGGGAGGCTCAAGAAAGCCGGGGACACACATTTGCTCAACGTCGACCAGTTGGACGGGATGCATCTCCTCATGCACCAGGCCAGGAAGAAGCACGTTTGGCCCAGAGAGATCACAGTGAGATTGACCATTCGCCTCCATGCGTGCGAGCACGTTCGCGAGGCCCTGGGCTAATCGCAATGACGTCAACCTGTCGAAGGAGCGTCGGGTCATGATTGCGTCCCACCACGTTGGACCCTCAATCCAAGGCATTAGGACCGCGTACGAAAGATCTGGCTGCTGGTTGACCAACCGCCGATGGTCGTGCGGTGACAGCACCAAGCGATCGCACACAAGGAGGCCCGGCTGGGCCGCCAACGGTCGCAGCTGTTCAGTTGACTCAACGAGCTGCTTCAGTCGGTATCGGGGTTTGAATACCTTCAACGCCCAGCGCCGGTGACCGCCGGCGAGCTCGTACACGGTGGCTTCGCGACCCTCCAGGCCATGGGGCATCCCTCGCGCGGTCGGATGGGCAGCGAACCGCAGTAACTGATCGCCGACCTGAAGATTCGAATCAACCTGTGGGCTAAACGGCATGGGTGCTGCCCTAACCGAGTCGTGAGAATGTCAACGGGCGAGCGAGGATGACGATGTTGGTGACCTTACCTGGCCATCGGTGAAGCCCATCCAATTGACCGGTGCAATTCTGGTCGATTGAAGTGAGGACACGTCGCGATCCAGCTCGTCCTTGGTTGTCCCGTATGGGGGGTGGGGCTCCATGCCTAGCGTGGAGGCGAAGGGTAACTTGATCGGCGGTTCGGTGGATGAACGGCTTTGACAATGTTGTCCCTGACACGGCGTCCAGCGGAGTTCTGGGATCGGGTGAGAGGCCAGCGGCAGGTGCGGGCGTAGCGGCGGTGGCGTAACAGCGACCTTGAGCTTGGTGGGAAAGGGCCCCTCCGCCGGCATGAGTGGTAGCGCTATTTGATGCGGGGGAGGCGGCGACCCGTTCGGGTCGCCCGCCACATAGCACGAGCGGCTGAAGCCCGTGCCTCCAGGAGTGTTCGAGCCATCGTGGCCGGCCCGCCACCTGTCGTTGCATGTGGCGATGCGGACGATGCCGGCATTTGAGCCGTCGCGGCGTCCTGGCAAGAGAATCTATGTGCCGATGAGCGACAGATTGCTGATGTTCCCGTACATCTCGCAACTAGCGGGTGTGGCCGTCACCGTGGGGTGGATGGTGACCCCAGCCGTGCCCCCACCGGGCAGCAGGTCCACAAAGGTGAATCCCCCGCCGATGATGTTGGCACCGCCGTCGTAGCATACGGCCGTGGCGATGACTTGCTTCAGGTTCGATTGGTATTTGCTGACCAATTCGCCATTGATGCTGTTGTTGCCGTACTGACCGGCATTGAATTTCGTGTTTTGGGTTAGAATCACCGCCTCCGGGTGCGGGTCCTTCGCCCACGTCTCGGTCGCCACTTGGGCCTTGACGAGGGCGATCTTCGCACCTTGGGGTACGGTGAACATGTTGCCTGAAGCCATCGCCTGGCCGGCGCGCATGAGGGTAAGCGACTCGGTGGCGGTACCGATCACCTGGTTGTTGGCGTCGTAGGCGGAGAACTGAACAGTGGTCGACTCCGCTCCGTCGGTGTTGGAAGGATTCGTCAACAGTGCCACCGCGAATGCCAAGCCGTATTGGTCCTGGCCAAAGCCGACCTTGCCCACCTGCAATTGGTGGGTGACGGGCGGAGCGCTCGCAGAGGGCTTCGAGGTCGTGGACGTCTTCTCGGCGATCTGGGGATTAGCTGCGCTACCGCAGGCTGATCCCAGCAGAACGACTGCGGTCAGCCCGATCCAAATTCTTGGAGCTATCATGTTTGCCTTCTCTCCTCTTGAAGATCGACCTCGTCAGCGGGGGCGTACGACATCCCGGATCTAGAAGTCCTTTCTCCAGATCGGCGCACGACTGCATCGAGTGGTACGGCAAAGCCTGTAACAAGAGCAGTAACAGCGGCCTCTCCGGCGTGTGCGGCCCGCTCTGGCGAGGTCACTAGAAGTCGATCAAACGCGCAGACCCGGCAGTTCAGCCCTCAGCCAGCTAAGCTGACTGTGCCGAGATTCGCGCTACCGGCCGCCGCTTGGACCACGTACGGCGGCTCGATACGTACTGACGGCCCGGAGGTTGCGCTCTTTTCGGTAAGCCGGGACGAGCTCAACAGTGCCCAGGTCGCGCAGATAGTCGGCGCCATCTCCACGTCCGGCTCAGGCGGCCGCGGCATCGCCCACCCGGTAGCCCAGGGCACTCGAAACCGCACCCCTGGCAACTGCCCGCTCTTCGATGACGCCGACGCGCTCTTCGGATGCCGCATTGAGGTCAAGGACAGCTAGGACCGCTACGCCACCATTGAGGTCAGCTACCTGGATGGCGGGGGTCGAGACGAGCCCACGGTTCTGCCCGGCGCAGCAATGTGCATCGTTCGCGATAAGGGCTCTTATCACCACCTGAACAGGTTGCGCGAGCCCAACTGGTGCCCCTCTCCCGTGTTGGTTAGACCGGAGATCGAGACTAGGCAACGTCTGTGGGTGTCCGAATGCGAGCTCGACGGCACAAGGCCGGAGGACGCTGACAGTTGCTGCGACAGAGACGACCAGAACGACCTGGCGCAGCTCAGAGTCGTGTTCGTATGTTGATCGCCTCCTCGATCCAAGTGGCCAGGTTGTAAGCGATGTACTGGTAGGCATTAGTGCTGCCTACATAAGGTGGATCGTACGCTTTGACGATCCGTGACAAGGATGTTCGCCCAATCGCGAAGTTATCGAACGGGTTGCGGCCTTTTCCGCACTTACGACCGTTCGCATCTTTGAGGTTGTGCACATATATGCCAACCACCCCCTTACCGTCCTGCCAGGCTTTCTTTATCTCGTAGTCGATCCACAGTCGGCCTGCAGTCTTCTGGCCGATTAACACAACGGCGCACGACTTCCCGAACATCTGCACGTCGATCCAACGCTTGATCGCGGCTGCGCCGCCCCGGGTGACGCGCTCCCATTCGTTGTCTGAGGCCGGCCGATTGCCTTCCACCACGCCGGCATTGCGTACCTGCGATGCTCTCCAGTTGTCAGCTCGGTAATGGAAGCTGAAGAACACCCTACGCGACATTAGTTTTCTGGCCCACGGAGGGCTGCGACTGGCGTGGGGCGAGGCGAACGGCCGTTTGCGTGGCAGCCTCGAGCCCTAGGCTTCGGTCGTTCATCGACGTAGTCTCTTCGACATGCAATCCAAGGGTGGCCGTCGGCGGCGCCCAGACATCACGTTCGACCCGAGTTGCCCGTTCTGCATGATCGCGCGCGGTGTGGGGGCGGCCGACGTGGTTTGGGAGGATGCGCAGGCCATAGCTTTCTTCCCAGATACTCCTGCCGTCGTTGGTCATACGCTCGTAGCGCCCAAAGTGCACGTACGAGACTTCTGGAAGGCCCAGCCGAGTCTGACTGAAGGCTTGGCCGTGGCCGTGCTGACGGTCGGGAAGGGCATCATGTCGGCGCTCCAGCCTGACGGGATGAACCTGATCACCTCGGCGGGAGAGGCTGCTTCCCAGACGGTCAATCACCTGCATCTGCACGTAGTGCCGCGCTGGGAAAACGATCGCATAGGCCGAATTTGGCCGCCGGATCGTCCGCTTGCCGAGCAAGTTAAGGAGGATGTCGCCGAGCGTATTCGGGCGGCCCTCAGAGGTCAGCCATGAGTGGCTGTGTAGGCAATCAGAGCAACGCCAACCGCGAGAGTCGGTAGGTAGAAGCCCGCGACCGTCCACGACATCAAACAGGCCGGCCACGAGTTACGGGCTGAGCGGAACTCGTTATAGGCCATGCTGAAGCGACCGCCATCTGCGGTCCCGCGTCGAACGGCGTCGTAGAGTGCGCGGTAGAGGCGTTCTCGGCTTAGGAAATACGCGTCGAGGCTCCAGAAGGCTATCAAGGGAGCGAGTCCCACTAGAGCCACGCGCCAGTTGAGGTCCTTCGCGGAGAACCCAAAAAATGCACCGCTGACCGTCAATGCCCAGCCCTTGAGCAAAAAGGCATCGCCAGAGAGACGACCAATCACCGCCTGAATGAACTCGAGGTGCTTTATGGTTTGCTCGTCGAGGGGTGAAGACGCCATTACGGCCACCGATGATGCTCGCTCAGGAGCATCCTGAGTCATTGACCCTACGATTCGCGTGAGTTGTTGATAACAGCAGGGCGAGGTGTCCTTGCATCAAATGCGTCCTGTGTGAGGTCCCGCAGCGCGCTACTGGTGGCGGGACACCTCCACCAGCGTGCATGCTCGTTGGAGTCTACTGCCACATCGGAGACGAAACATCGATGCCTCACAGGGTCCGCGTTCTTCCGACTTGCACCGTCGACGAATCGTTGGACGCGGAGCTGGCTATCCCATCAATTGCCCGCTCCATGGAAGGAATTGTAGCGCAGACCTTAGTGGCCGGATGGGCCACGCCCGTCCTGCCTTGCCCGCGCGATGTCAGCAACGACTTGGCTGAACAGGGCGGGATACACGCCCATGGATTGAAGGCCTGCGGACAAATGTGCGCCACCTTCAAGTGCCAGCTGACGGGCGACCCCGCCAGGTCGGCTGAGAGCGTACCAAGGGCGCTTCGGGTAAATCTCGCGAAAGAGAGAGTGCTCCTCGACAAGTCCGCCCATACCGCCTATAAAGATTGCGGCCTGCGGGTCGGAGCGTCGCAGCATTGCTTCACGCATTATTCGAAGGCTTCGCTCCCATTTCCCGGGTTCAGGGAGATCCCCCGGCGCTGCCTTGGTCCACCGAATGAGACCGGTCGAGTGCTCTTCAAATCGGCGAGTGGCCTCCGGGAGCAAGCCCTCAAACAAGTCCGATTGATACACGATGATGCTAGGCCTCTCCATGGGGGGAAACTCGGCAGCTACGTACAAGAGTAGGGGTGCAATTGTCGGATGCGCTGCAGTAATGATCCGCCCAGTTTCCGTCAAAACGGCGCGAGCAGCGGCTGTAACTGCATCAGTGATTTCGAGGGGGTTATAGTCGCCCTCCCAGCGGGTCGGATCCGGGATGCTTGCGGAAATGAAGACCTCGGTGCCTTGCAGTCCGAGGCCAGGTCTCAGCGAACCGGCCCTTAGCGGCATCTCACCACCACAGTCCGATGGAGTTCTCCGGTGTCATCGCGAGCGGGCGATCACCGGCCGCCCATGTGAGTAGGGCCCGTCGGCCCGCCGGCAAGATCCGGGCCGCGTGCACCAATAACCCTGAATCGATTGGCTGCGGGTGGTTCGCGCGAGCGACGTCAACGGCCCACAATTGTTCCACATCGGGCAGGCGCGGGCAGACCCCCACCAGTTCGCGACGGTCGTCTGATTCGACAAGGAGTCTCCATCCTGGCAGCGTCGTGGACCTCAGGCCCTTCGCCTTGGCAGCCTCTTCTACGCTCCGCACCAGATAGCGCCTGCGGCGGACCAGAGCCGTCGCATGCGCGGCCTCGAGTTCGGCGACAGTCCGATCGAGAGCCTCATCAGTCAAAACCTCATAGCCCTTCACGATCTGGATGTCCTCTGGCAATAGACGCTGCCGAAGGAGTCTGTCGCTTCCGGGCATCGGTAGAGGATCGCCTGGCCACGTGAGAATGTGAATCCCCATGTAGTGGGCCAACGCATAGTCCACCTCGTCATAGACCCAATCGGACGTATGTGCGAGCGGCGTTTCCAGCAGTAAGAGGAAAGCATAATCCTCGAGTGCGTCTGCTATCGAGGCCTGAACATCCGCGCCGACTGCGATATCGAAGCGATCGATAAAGGGGTCGAATCCATAATGTGAGATATAGTCGGCCAGCCGCTCGGCGGCTACCAATCCATCGTCACGCTTGTGACTAATGAAGACCCTTCGCTTCCTGTCCTCGACACCCAGTTCTTCGAGAATGACCCGCGCGAAGCGCGAAGGCGCGGCGGGGTCCGTCCAGCCAAATCCATTCACTGGCCACAGCAGAGGGGGCACGTTCTGTCTGTACTCCCTGAGGTCCGCCACCGCTGGAAGTACGATCCGACCTGCATTGAAGGCTGCCGTTACCGCTTCAAGGGCACCGGGGTGGGAGGCGGCAGCACTGCTCCCAAGGAACGCGGCGACGGCAGGGTCGTCGGTGGGCGGCTTATCACTTACCTGAAGCGTGACCGCTTGGTGAAGGCCAAGAGACGAGATCTCGCTTTGCAGGGCAGTTCGAAGGTCGGCGTTCCATTGATCGCGATCAACGGCGATTATTTGGACCGAGTACGTTACAGGCACCGCGCCGATAAGACTAGCGCGGTGGCTTCAGCAGGTTTACGGGGTGTCCGTCCCCGACGTCGGTGAGAGCCGAACCGTCAATGCGTGGAACTCTGGTGGCTAGCGCGCCTTCTTCAGTCTTTCACGTTGAAGCAGACATTTGGCGCGCCAACGTCCTTCGTAGGAGCTGGGTAAACCAGGGACTCCGGCCGGCAGCTCGAGTATGCTGCCAACAAGCGACGCCTTCGGATTCGTGACCTTGAGCGATACGCCATAACCGCGGTCCTGGCCGCGCTCGTCGTGTCTGGCGCTGCTGCCAACCTCGCTCCGTTCGGGAAGGAGCGCCTGGATTAGTTGGCCGCTCTCCGGGAGATAGGATCAGTAGCGAAGGCTGCAACCTCGTCAACGGCTTCGGCGCTGAGATCGGGAGCCCAGAGTGTTTGCTAGATTGGAAGGACTCATAACAGCAGAAGGAGGGCTTGGAATTGGCTCGAAAGGTTTTCTACAGCTTTCACTACAAGCCGGACAACTGGCGAGCCTCGCAGGTCCGGAATGCAGGCGTAGTAGAGGGGAACCAGCCGGTCTCAGACAACGACTGGGAGAGCATCACCAAGGGTGGTGACGATGCCATCAAGAAGTGGATCGACGGCCAGCTGGCTGGGAAGCTGTGTGCGCTTATCCTTATCGGCAGTGCTACGGCAGGACGGAAGTGGATTAAGTACGAGATCGAGAAGGCCTGGAACGACGGTAAGGGCGTCGTCGGAGTCTACGTCCACAACCTCAAGGATCGCGACGGCAAGCAATCCTCGAAAGGCAAGAACCCGTTTGACGACTTCACGATGAAGCGAGATGGGAGCAAGAAGTTATCGAGTCTCGTCAAAGCGTACGACCCGCCCTTCACAACCAGCACCTACGTCTACGACCATATCAAGTCGAACCTCGAGAGCTGGGTCGAGGAGGCCATCTCGATCCGGACTAAGTGGGAGTCTGGCTCCTAGAGCGAGCTTTCCCTTAGTAGCCGCTCTAGATTCTTAAGGGGCCGTGAGGGCCGTCGAGCTCTGTTCCACATGGCAGGACTCGAACCGCTGACCCCTGTAGTCCGCCAGGATGGAGTCCCTGTCCTTTCTCCCACAACGTCGGTTTCTCTGCGGCGCAATTGCGCCGCCTTAACTCGTTACGCCAAAATGGCGTCGTTCTGCCCATCGGGATGGCTCAGATGTGGCCATGTCAAAACACCGTATCGGCGCGAACGGTCGCCTGCCGCACTGCTTCCAGGACATTGGCGCCTCGGGTCATCTCCTGAGCCACCCGTACCAGGTCCTGCTGGCGGGCCGTAGGAAGGGCGTCCCACGCTTCTGTGAGCATGAGCTCCTCCAAGGCGTCCACGGCTCGGCGGATCGTCGCGATCACGTCCTTGAGTTGTGCCGGATGGCTAGGCATAGTTGCCTGGGAGATCGGTCAGCGGACGCTCAACGGACGTCCGCTGACCGTCCGTCGAGCCCGCGGGTGTGGGTAGAGACTGCCAGAACTCGTCATGCCGGTTCCGCTGCCGGATTATCGCCGGCGGCGGGAATGAGTCCGCCCGTGGCAGCAGTGGGGCCAACCGGAAGCCAGCTCGAGCCGTTCCACGACCATTGGCCGTCTGGTGAGAGTTGACCGACCTGCGCCAAGGTGATCTCGATGAGCTGATCCTGCAACGTGAGGTAGTACACGAGATAGATCAGCAGGGGGACCACGCATAGGATCAGCCCGATCACCATAGCCACGATCGAGAACTGCTTCCTCTTGACCAAGGTCACCGAGGTGGGAGTCCGGTTCGCAACCAAGAAGCCCTGAGCGATGTAGCCCGTGACGGCCGATTCCATCTGGAGGGCGTCGGGGGCTACCCAGCGAATGATTTTGGCCATTGCGTCCTCCTCCTAACTGGCTCCGGCAGCGGCGCCGACAACTGGACGTTCGGGGCGGACCGCGTTCAGGTGTCTCATGAGCTCGCGATCGAGAGCAGCCGAAGCTGCCCAGAGTCAACGAGCGCGATTGCCTGGTAGGCCCCGCCCGAGGTGCCGCTGTCGTGGCCCCCAGTGAACAGGTCGTGCCAGGTGTACTGCACGCTCATCGAGTAAGTGCCACGGACCACGAACAAGCCGCGATCGCCATCAAAACTGACGCTCGCGCCCTGCAGCGGATCCCCTG
>Ga0070717_10000312_pt1 | contig 32033 bp, 30 predicted proteins | sample LARL113metaG_FD_71366 | JGI IMG/M metagenome (GOLD analysis project Ga0070717, IMG submission 71366) | Corn, switchgrass and miscanthus rhizosphere microbial communities from Kellogg Biological Station, Michigan, USA - LAR L11-3 metaG | ecosystem: Host-associated > Plants > Roots > Rhizosphere ...
GCCGGGCCCGTGACCCCTCACCGCTCGGGCCTGTACCACCTCGCGATCGTCGTGCCCACCCGCCGCGACCTGGCCGTCGTCATCCGGCGCCTGCTCGCGCTGCGGTACCCCAACTCGCCCACCGACCACGTGCTGACCAAGGCCGACTACCTCTGGGACCTGGACGGCAACGGGATCGAGGTGTACGTCGAGACGCCCGAGGACGGGACCTGGACGTTCGACGAGCGCGCCGGCTTCGGGGCCAGGGACAGTCTCGGCCGGCCCCGCTCGGGCCGGGACCCCATCGACCTGGACGCGCTGCTCGCGGAGCTCGACCCGGCCGACGCCGTCGACCTGGCCCTGCCGGCCGGCACCCGGATGGGCCACGTCCACCTCCACGTCGGTCACCTCGGCGACGCGGTGGACTTCTACCACGGCCTGATCGGCTTCGACCTGATGGGCATGTCGCGCCAGGGCCGGATGGCCTTCGTGTCGGCCGGCGGCTACCACCACCACCTCGGCCTCAACACGTGGGCCGGCGAGGACGCCCCGCCGCCGCCTCCCGGCACGTCGGGACTGCGCCGCTTCACCATCGAGCTGCCCACCGCACGCGACCTGGACGCGGTGCTCGAGCGACTGCGGGCCGGGGGCGTCGCCGTCGAGGCGGCCGGGGCCGGCTACGAGGTCCGCGACCCCTCCCAGAACACCGCACGGCTGGTGTCTCACAGCGGTTAGCAGTGCCGGGACGGTCACCCGACGGCCGCCACCACTGCAACAACTTCGCAATAATCAGTACGCGGGTTTCTCAGTCGCGCGCTGGCAGAAGTTCTCAGCGACCCTGTCAGCGCTGCGTCCGCTGTCCGCAGCACCTGACACAGCTTGGAATTGGCAAACATGTGCGCCAATCGCAAGAATGGTCGTCCACTCCAATCGGCATGGCTCGTACGCATGAGAGGTGATGACATGAGCGGTGCGCCGCTGGAGGTGCGCGCGTGGGGCCCGATGGCCTGTTTCACACGGCCCGAGACGAAGGTCGAGCGCGTGTCGTACCCCGTCATGACGCCGTCGGCGGCCCGCGGCCTGCTGGAGGCGATCTTCTGGCAGCCCGAGTTCCGCTGGCTGGTGCGCGAGGTGTGGGTGCTGCAGCCGATCCGCTTCCTGTCGCTGCTGCGCAACGAGGTCAACTCGCGCGCTTCTTACCACACCGCGGCGTCGTGGGGACCGGGCGACGGCTACTTCGCCGAGGACGACCGCACGCAGCGGCACACGCTCGCGCTGCGCGACGTCGCCTACCTGATCCGCGCCGACGTCGCCGTCGCGGCCGGCGTGGAGGCGGATCCGGCGAGGTACCGCGACCAGTTCCGGCGGCGCGTCCAGCGGGGCGCCTGCGCCTACGGTCCGTACCTGGGGACCCGGGAGTGCATGGCCAGCTTCAGCGACCGCCGGCCGGACGACCACCCGATCCCCGTGGACAGAGACCTCGGCCGCATGCTGCTCGACATCGCCTACGCCGCCGACGGATCGGGCCGCGGCGCGCCCCGCTTCTTCTCGGCCCGCCTGCGCCGCGGGGTCCTGCACGTCCCGGACTCCCCCCGCCAGGGCCGGATCCCATGCTGATCCAGCAGCTGCGGCGCCTCGCGGCCGTGCCCGAGGTCGCCGCCGGCATGGCCCCCGAGGGGTACGAGCTGCGGCGGGTGCGGCACGTGATCGATCTCGCCGGCGACGGCCGGCCGCTGGGGGTGACGGACCTGGCCCAGGAAGGCCCGGGCGGCGCCCGCGGCGCGCTGCGCCAGGTGCCCGCGGTCATGAGGACCTCGGACGTCGCGCCCACCCTGCTCGCCGATGGGCCCGACTACCTGTTCGGGCTGCCTCCCGGCGGGGACCCGCCGGCGCAGGACGGCCGGGCGCGCCGCTGCCGCGACGCGTTCCTCGGGCTGGTGGCCGACTGCGCGCTCGCGACGGGCAGCGCCGAGGTCGCCGCCGTCGAGCGGTTCCTGCGCTCGGGCCGCGTCCCCCCGGGCATCGATCCCGCCGCCGACGTCATCACGTTCACCGTGGACGGGACCGCCGTGACCGACCTCCCGGAGGTGCGCGGGTTCTGGCGCGACGTGCGCCGCGAGGCGGCCGCCGAGCCCATGGAGTGCCTCGTGTGCGGCCGGCGCGCGCCCGTCGCCGCGTCGTGGCCGGTGCCCGTGAAGGGCATCCCGCATGGCCAGAGCGCCGGCACGCAGCTCGTCTCGGCGAGCCGGCGCGCGTTCCAGTCGTACGGCCTCGAGAGCTCGCGCACGTCGCCCACGTGCGTCGAGTGCGCCGCGAGCGCGGCCCGGGCGCTCAACTGGCTGCTGGAGCGACCGGGCCGGTGCCTGCGGCTGGCCCACGGCGTGCTCGTGCAGTGGACCATCGGCCCGGGGCGGCTCGACGTGCTGCCCCTGCTGGCCGAGCCGCGGCCAGCCGCCGTGGCGGCGCTGGAGCGCCTCCCGGTGGGCCCGGCGGAGTTCTTCGCGGCCGAGCTGGCGGCGAGCGGATCCCGCGTGGCCGTCCGCACGTGGATCGAGGACACGGCGCCAGCCGTCCGCGATCATCTCGTCCGCTACTTCCGCAGGCTGGCGGTCGTCCGTCCCGACGGATCGCAGCCCCGCCCCGCCGGCCTGCGCGAGCTGCTGCGGAGCGTCGCCCAGGACGGGGACGAGGGGACCGAGCAGCTCGCGCACGACCTGGTGGACGTGGCGCTCGCCGGCGGCCGGGTGCCAGCGCGCCTGCTCGCGGCCGTCGTCCGCCGCAGCCGGAACGAACGCCGGGTGACGCCGGCCAGGGCGGCGCTGACCAGGATGGCCCTGCTCGACGGAGCACCGGGCGCGCACGAGGAGGTGGCGATGATCCAGCTCGACCCGGACGAAGGCGACCCCGCCTACCTGTGCGGCAGGCTGCTGGCGGAGCTGGAGGCGGCGGAGCGGGCGGCACGCGGCCGCCTCCAGCAGTCGCTGACCGACCGCTCCTACCGCGCCGTGAGCTGCTCGCCGGCGACCGCGCTCCCGGCGCTGCTGGGCAGCGCCCGCGGCCACCTGACGGCGCTGCGGCGCAGCCGGTGGCCCGCGTACGACGCCATCGAGAGCCGCATCGTGGACATCGCCGGCCGGCTGCCCACGCGGCTGCCGGCGCGGCTGGCGCTCGAGGAGCAGGCCCGGTTCGGCCTGGGCTACTACCACCAGCGAGCCGCGGACCGGGCGGCCGCGCGACCGCCCGGCTCGACCCCGGCGGCGGAGGAGGACGAACCGTGAGCGCCACCAGATGCACGGACGCGACCCGCAGGCACGACTTCAAGCTCGTGTTCGACGTGGTGGACGGCAACCCGAACGGCGATCCGGACGCGTGCAACATGCCCCGGATCGACCCCGAGACCATGCAGGGCCTCGTGACGGACGTCGCGATCAAGCGCCGGGTCCGCAACTGGGTCGCCGCGACCAGGGACTGCCAGGCGCCGTGGCGAATCTACGTGCAGAACCACGGCATCGCGCTGAACCGCCTCCACCAGGAGGCGTACGACGCCCTGGCGATCAAGCCCACCGGGACGAGGCAGCGACGCCAGGACGTGGACCAGACCCGGCGCTGGATGTGCGAGCAGTTCTACGACATCCGCACGTTCGGCGCGGTGATGACGACCGGGGTCAACTGCGGCCAGGTGCGCGGCCCCGTCCAGCTCGGGATGGCGCGCTCCGTGGACCCGATCGCGGTGCTCGACCTGGCGATCACCCGCGTGGCGGTCACCAGGGAGCACGCCGGCGACGACGAGTCCGGGCCCGACGCCGCTGTCAGCGGCAGGACGATCGAGATGGGCCGGAAGCCGTGCGTCCCGTACGGCGTCTACGTGGCCTGCGGGTCGGTGTCGCCGCTGTTCGCCCGCAGCACCGGCTTCGGCGACGGCGACCTGACGCTCCTCTGGGAGGCGCTGACCCGGACGTGGGACCACGACCGCTCGGCGTCGCGCGGCATCATGTCGTGCCGGGGCCTGTACGTCTTCTCGCACGCCTCGGCTCACGGCGACGCCCCCGCGCACGCCCTCCTCGACCGCGTCCAGATCCGGCGCCGCGACGCCGGCGCGGTGGCCCGCCGCTTCGAGGACTACGACACGCTCGTGGACCGCTCTGACCTGCATCCGGACGTCGAGCTGACCACGCTCGGCGCCTGAGCCGGAGCCGCCCACCCAGGAGACGCAACGCATGGCACGGACCCCTCTGCTCACGTGGTTCCAGGGACTCGCCGACGACTGGCGGCCGGCGCTCCCGGAGCCGGCCGCCAGCCTCGTACCCGGGCCCGCCGGCGCCGCCGCCAGCCGGCCGCGGATCGCCGTGGTCGGCGCCGGCATCGCCGGGCTCACCGCCGCCCTGACGCTGGCGGACGCCGGCCACCAGGCGACCGTCTACGAGGCCGGCGACCGGGTCGGGGGCCGGATGCGCTGCGATTGGGGCGGGCTGATCGAGTCCAGCGACACCCTCGCGCTGGCCCGGCGCTTCCAGCTCGTGACCGCCGACGTCGATCCGGGCGGCCCGCTCGACGGCCACCGGTTCCTCGGCGCGTTCTATCCGCGCGGCCTGGCCCTGGACGACTTCGATCCGGTCCGGACCGCCGTGGACCGGGACGTCGCGGACGCGCCCTTCCCGACGACGTTCGACCGCTTCACGCCGGCTGGTTTCGACCTCGACCAGATGAGCGTCCGGCAGTGGATCGACAGCCGCGTTCCCGGCGGCCACCGCTCGCCGCTGGGCGCGCTCCTGGACGTCGCCTGCGAGATCGAGCTGGCGGCCCCGACCACCGAGCAGAGCGCGCTGAACGTCGTCTACCAGCTGGGCGCGCGGACCGGCCCGGGCCGGCGGCGGGCGCCGGGCGCCGGCGGCCGGCGATACCACGTCATGGGCGGCAGCGAGCAGCTGCCGCGTGCCATCGCCGCGGCGCTGCCCGCGCGCAGCATCCGCTGCGGCGCCGCCCTGACCGCCATCGCGCGCCGGCGCGACGGCAGCTACCACCTCCGCTTCCAGCACCGCGACGGGCGCTTCGAGGCGGACGCCGACCACGTCGTCCTGGCGGTGCCGTTCTCCGTGCTCCGCACACTCGACATCGGGGATGCGGGGTTCGACGGCGTGAAGCTGGCCGGCATCCGGCAGCTCGGCTATGGCAGCCCCAGCACGCTGGAGCCGCGGCCCGGCTGGCAGCTCCGGGAGCGTCTGGAGCCCGCGTTCCCGCGGATCACCGGCCTGGGAAGCGGGTCATGCGCGCTCTGCGTCCCGCCGGGCCACGGCGCGTGCTCCTACTGGCGCGTCGGCCAGTGCACGCTGTTCGGCGGCTCGGAACGCAGGCGGTCCGGCCGCTGCCACTTCGCCGGCGAGCACTGTTCCCTCGACTTCCAGGGCACTGTCGAGGGCGCCGTCAGGGAAGGCGCCCGCGCGGCGAGCGAGATCCTGGCCGATCACCGGCGGGGCGCCGTTCCCTGATCGATCGAGTCGGACAGCGACAGGCTTGCCGTTCGCTGAGTTTCAATCCTCACCCGGCCGCGGAGCTGCCGGGCGCAATGACGGTTCCGCTGGACACATTCTGATCGGACGGCCGCGGGTTCGCAACCCTGGCTCACAGATGCACTGGTTGTTGCGATACTTATTGCGTTCACATCAGGGCACACGGTGTACCATGTCTAGCTCTGGTCGTGGACCGCTGTCGCCTCTGGCAGACAGCGAGCTTGCATTGCTGGCATGCGGGTGTTGGTGCGTCGTCGCGCACGAGGCTTCGGGGATGAGCAGGTTATCCGAGGACCTCGAGTCCGACGTGGGATTCGAGGCGCAGTACGTACGGTACAGACTGCCGATCTACCGGACGATACGCGGCATCGTGCTCGACGCGAGCGCTGCCGAGGATCTCACCCAGGAGACGTTCGAGCGGGCATACCGCCACAGGGGCAGACAGACGGTGCAGTCGGCTGGCCCGTGGCTCCATCGCATCGCGGTGAACAGTGCGATCACGCACCTGCGTCGTCAGCGATTGGCACGACTGCTTCCATTCCGCGTCACGGAGTACGCAGGTCCGACCGACTTCGAGCGCGTGGAGGCACGCACGGTCGTCACCAGGGCACTGGCGGCGCTGACCCCCAAGCTGCGCGTCGCCGTCGTCCTCCACTTCTACGCCGGAATGACCAGGTACGAGATCGCGAGCACGCTGGGGATCCGGCCGGGCACGGTGGCCTCGCGGCTGGGGGCCGCCATGGCGATCATGCGCGGCACCCTCACCGAGACCGGCCGTACCGACGCCCTGGAGCGGCTGGAGCACAGTGCGAACTGACAACCGCGGCAGCGCGCCGCGTGACTTTCCCTGGCACGACGCCATCCGCTCGGAGCTGGACGCGTGGATGCCCGAGCGCCTGCCCCGGCACTTCCGGCCGCGCCATCGGCAGGACCGCCCGCGGCGGGCCTGGCGGCCCCTCGGCGCGGTGTGCGCCGCGATGCTGGTCGCCCTGGCCGTCGGGTACCTGCTGGTCCCGGCCCACCCGTCGCATCCGGCGGGGGCGCGGCTCCGCCTGGGTCCGGCCGTCCGCGCGACGCCGACGCTGGCCCCCGCGCCGGCGCTCGTCACGGTGTCGCCCGTGACCCCGACGCCGGCCCCCACGGCGCCTCCGCCGTCGGCCGCCGCCCGCCCGGCGCCGGCCCCCACGCCGAGGCCGTCGGGCACGGCCCCGACCCCGGCGCCCACGCCCACCGCCGCGCCGGTCCCGCCGGCGCCGGCGCCAACGCCCTCGACCGGGCCCAGCGGGCCGCCACCGGCACCCGCTCCGTCGCCGGTGCTCTGCCTCCCCATCCTCCCGCTCTGCCTGTAGGGGTGCGGCCGGAAACCCGGCCACACCCCTAGCGCTCCGCCGTCGCGCGCAGCTCGTGGGACAGGGGGCGCAGGCTGATCATGGTGGTGGCGGCCGGCGGCCGCGTCGCGGCGGCGCCGACCAGCACGCTGGCGCCGTGGGCCCGGCACTCGGCCAGGTCGATCTCCAGCTCCGTCAGGAGCGCGCGGAGCGTCGGACCCTGGGCCGGGAAGCCGGCCAGGGCCATCCGCACCGGCCGGCCGACCGCCCGGGTGGCCAGGTCGCAGATCTCGGCGGCCCCGCTGGCGAGACGTGCCGCCGACTCCTCCGGCAGGACCAGCAGGCGCTCGTGCCGGCCGTACTCGCTGAGGACGTCGAAGCGCGTCACACAGCGCAGGATCACGTCGTCCAGGCGGCGCATGAGCGCGTGCTCGAGATGCGCGTCGGCGTCCTGTGCCGGGAAGTCCACGCCGACCAGCGCCAGCGCGACCTCGCGCCCGTACTCGGCCGCGCGCGCCAGCTCCCACTCGGCGCGCCGGCCGCCGGCGTCGCGCTCGCAGGCCAGCGCGTCGCTGCTCCACACCGAGCACTCGGACCGCGACGGCGCCTCCGCGGCCGGCCGGCCGGCCGCGCCCGGCGAGGCCTCGCCCGCGATCCAGGCCACGAGCGCCGCCATCCGTGTGCGCAGACGTGCACGCGTTCCAACCGTTGCCATGCTTGTAACCTCCTGTCACGGCTCGCCGCGGCAGGCGTCCGTGATGCGCCGGCTATGCTGCGCCGGCGGCCCCCGGCTGTCAAGCGCGCGATGGCAAGGTCACCGCTCGCGCGCTGCTGAGAAGTTCAGCGCGATCGCCCGTCCCGCCGGCGGCCACGCCCACGAGTAGCGGGGTTGCGTCCGCGGTCGCTCCGCGCATACGTTGACTGCGAGCTCGAGGTGAACGGACAGTGGAAAAGAGGATGGCGGTGCCAGCCGAGCCGGTGGCCGAGATCACGTTCTCGATCGGAGAGGCGGCCGCGATGATCGGCGTGTCCACACACACGGTGCGCGCGTGGGAGCGCCGCTACCGGATCGTGTCGCCCATGCGTTCGCCGACGGGGCAGCGGCGATACACGGCGGACGACATCGAGGTGCTCCGGCAGGTCAAGCACGACTCCCGCGTGCACCGGCTGTCGATGCGGGTGGCGACGATGGCGGCCCAGGGGCTGGTCGCGCTCGACGAGCCCGACGCGGCCTCCGCGCCCGCCGCCGCCGCGCGGGCCGCGGACCCCCTGCGCCTGGCGGTGGACCTGGTGTCGGAGATCGTGCTGGTCATCGACGCGCGGGGCCGCATCGTGCACGCGAACACCGTGTTCGTGCGGCTGTCCGGCGTGCTGCCCCGCCAGCTCCGCGGGTCGGCGTTCGCCGACTACGTGGACGCGTTCGACCGCGCGAAGGCCGTGAAGCTGTACGAGTCGCCGCTGCGCCAGCGGCGCGGCTGGGAGCTGAACATCCGGGCGCCGGGGCGCGGGGCGATGTTCTCGATCGATTGCTGGCCGGTCACCAACGGGGAGCACCCGGTGCTCCTGCTGATCGGCCACGACGTCGCGCCGGAGCCCGGCGACGACGACTGACGGTCAGACGGGGCGGGGGACGCCCGCGGTCCAGCCGGGGATCGCCTGCGAGACCTCGTCGGGCACCACGTGCGACTTGACCAGGTACTCCAGCGCGCCGAGGCGCAGGCCCCGCTCGCGGAGGTCGTCCTCGCCGTAGGCGGACAGGATCACGACCGGGATGTGCCGGGTCTCGTCGCCGGCGCGCAGCGACTCCAGCACCGTCAGGCCGTCCACGTGCGGCAGCCGGATGTCCAGGAAGATCAGGTCGGGGCCGGCCGAGCGTGCCACGTCGAGGGCTGACAGGCCGTCCCGCGCGTGGACCACGCGGTAGCCGTCGAGCTCCAGCCGGAGCCGGTACATGTCAGCGAACGTCTCGTCGTCCTCGACCAGCAGGACGGTGATCTCGTCGGATTCGTGCAGCGCGGCGTCCAGCACCACTGCGAGACTACACGCATGACGGGCAGGGCGGAGCACGCTGGCGATGGGTTCCGCACGCGCGTAGGGCCGGGCGTGTTCCACGTGGGACCGATGCTGGACGGCCGGTGGCTGGTCCTCGCCTCGCCGGCCGGCTCCCCGCCGGCCCGCGCCCTGCCGGCGCCGTGGGGCCACCGGCTGCCCGACCGGGTCCCGGCGGCCGGGGCGCGGGTCGAGGTGCTGATCGTCGAGGACGACGCGACGATGGCCGAGATGTACCGCATCCAGCTCGAGGTGGACGGCTACCGGGTCCGGGTCGCCGGCTCCGTGGACGACGCGCTCGCCGCGATCGAGCGCTGCCCGCCGGACCTCGTGCTGCTCGACGTCCTCCTGCCGGGCCGCGATGGCTTCTCCCTGCTGGAGCAGCTGCGCGCCGGCGCCAACGGGACGCCGCCCGTCGTGATCCTGTCGAACTACGGCGAGCCGGCGATGGTGGACCGCGGCCTCGCGCTGGGGGCGCTCGACTACTTCGTCAAGTCGCGGGTGACCCCGGACGTGGTGTCCCGGTCCATCCCGGACTGGCTGCGGCGCGCCGGAGGGCGATGAGCGGCCTTCTCGCCGTCGTCCAGGACGCGGTGGCCGCCGCCTTCGTCCTCCTCGGCCTCTCGGCGACAGTCGAGTTCCTGCTCCATCGCGAGCGCGCCCGGGCCTACCTCGCGGCCGGCCTGGTCCTCTTGTCGCTCGCCCCGGCCCTGGGCCGGGCGCAGGCCGCCCTCGGCACCGCCAGCACCGTGGTGACGGAAGTGGCCGTGCTGGCCTTCCTCGCCTCCGGGTACTGCGTCCTCCTCTTCCGGACCTGCTTCGTCCCCCTGCGCCGCTGGCATCTGGCGGCCGCCACCGCCGCCGCCGCGGGCGCCATGGCGCTCACGCTGGCAGCCGGCCTGCCCCCCCACTCCCGGCTCCCGGGCCCGCTCCAGGGACTCGTCGCCGACGCCGTGATCCTGACCTGGGTCGGCCTGGTCGGGGAGCCGATCGTCCGGTTCTGGCTGGCGTCGCGCAGCCGCCCGCCGGTCCAGCGGGCCCGGCTGCGCGGGCTCAGCGTCTCCTTCGCGGTCCTGATCGCGATCCTGCTGGTCGCCACCGTCGCCGGCAACCGCCTGCAGAGCCCGACCGCCGTGCTCGTGACGCAGCTCGTCGCCCTCGCCCTGGTGCCGATCCTGTTCGGGAGCCTGTCGCAGCCCGGCGAGCTGCTGCGCCGGTGGCGGGCCGGGGACAGCGACGAGCTGCAGCTGGCGATGAAGGACCTCCTCGTCTTCAGCCCGGACCGGGCCACCGCCGCCGGCCGCGCCGCGCGCTGGGCGGCGCGCCTGGTCGGCGCGGACGCCGCGTTCGTGCTCGACTGCGACGGGCAGCCGCTGGCCGCGCTCGGGATGGCCCCCGGGCTGGTCGCGGCGGCCTCGGCGGCGTGGCGGGACGACCCGCTGGTGGAGACGTTCGCGCGGCGGCGCGTCGTCCGGGCGCCCAGCATCCTGGTCGCGCTGCCGATGGACGGCGGGGCCGGCCTGCTGGGCACCCTGCCCGGCCCGTTCACCCCCGTGTTCGCGGCCCACGAGGCCGCGCAGCTCCGGGGCTACGCGTCGGCCCTGGCCGCCACGCTGGAGCGGATCCGGACCACCGAGCGGCTGGCGGCCATGGAGCGGGCGAAGGGCCAGTTCCTCAACCTGGCCTCGCACGAGCTGCGCGGCCCGGTCGCGATCATCCGGGGCTACATGTCGATGCTCGAGCGGGGGACCCTGGGCCCGCTCAACCCGGCCGGCCTGCGAGCGGTCAGGGTGATGTCCGCCAAGGCGGCGGAGATGAACGCGCTGATCGAGCAGATGCTGGAGGCGGCGCGCCTGGAGGAGGGACGGCTCCGGCTGGAGGTGCGGGACGCCGACGTCAGGGGCATCGCCGAGCGTGCCATCGAGGTGATGCGGCTCCTGGCCGACGACGCCCATCCGCTGCGCCTGCGGGTGGACGGCGAGCCGCTGCTGGCGGCCGTGGACGCGGCGCGGATCCAGACGATCCTGACCAACCTCGTGGACAACGCGATCAAGTACTCGCCGGCCGGAGGCGAGGTGGAGTGCCGGGTGACCGGCACCGGCGAGTCCGTGCGGATCGCCGTTCGCGACCACGGCGTGGGCATCGCGCCCGAGGACCAGGAGCGGCTGTTCAGCCGGTTCGGGCGCATCTCGTCGGAGGCCACCCGGCACATCCCCGGCATCGGGCTCGGCCTGTACCTGGCCCGCGAGCTGGCCCGGCTCCAGGGCGGCGACATCGCCGTGGACTCGCGGCCGGGGCTCGGCAGCACGTTCGTCCTGACGCTGCCCCGGCGCCAGCCGGGCGACGGGGCGCCCGCGCCCGCCGTTCCGGCCCCGGGCGCGGAGGCGGCCGCCGGTGAGTGACAGCGCCCCGCGGACGTGGCCGCTGGCGCTGCTGCCCAAGGCGCCGGCGGGCGGCTGGGCCGAGCCGCTCGTGGCGGTCCTCCTGTTCGCGGGCATCGGCCTCGTCCTCGCGTTCGACCTGCGCAGCCCGGACGCGAACGCGATGGGCAACCCGACGGCGATCGTGATCGTGGGGGCCGCCGCGGCCGGCTGGGCCCTCCGCCTGCGCTGGGCGCTGCCGGTGTGGCTGCTCAGCGCCGGCGTCGGCGTGGCCGGCGCGCTGAACGGCGTCGTGCTCCCGCTGAACGCCCTCGCGATCGCCGCCGGGTCGATCGCGGCCGGGGTCGCCAGCCACGTGGGCGGCACCGCGCTGCGCGACAGCCAGGCCGCGCTCGACCGCCAGATCCACCTGATCCGGCGGGCGTCCGCGCTGGTGTCCGGCTCGTCCGACCCGCCCGCGATGCTCGACGAGCTGCTGCTGGCGACCGTCGAGATCCTGAACCGGCCGGCGGCCGGGGACGATCTCGGGGCGGCGGCGCTGGAGCTGGGCGACGCCGGGCCCCGCGTCGTGGCCGCCGCGGGCGCCAGCCCGGTGCCCGGCCCGCGCCTGGAGGACCCCGCGGACGCCGGCGGCGCCGACCTGCTGGCGCGGGCGGTCCGGAGCGCCCGGCGGACCGTCACGGACGCGTCCGGCCGCGTCGGCCTGGCCCGCATCGACACGGCGGGGCAGCCCTGGGGCGTCCTGGTCGCCGGGCGCCGCCACGGCCGGTTCACGCGGCGCGAGGTGCTCCTGCTCGGGGCCGTCGCCGAGCTGGCCGGCGTCGCGATCGACACGCGGCGGCGGGCCGCGGAGCTGGAGCGCGAGCGGCGCAGCGCGGCCGAGACGACCCGCCAGCTCCGCCTGGCGGTGGAGGCGGCCAAGGACGTCGGGTTCGAGGTCGAGCTCGACGAGGTCACCCGGCGGCTGCTGGCCCGGGCGGCGCAGGCGGTCGGCGCCGAGCGCGGCTCGATCGGCCGCATCGACGGCGACCGGCTGATCGTGGAGGCCGACTGGAGCGCGAGCGCCGAGCCCGGGCCCGCGGGCCGGATGATGTCGCTGGCCGGCGTCCCCGGCCTGCTCGACACGCTGCGGGCCGGCCACGCGTTCCAGCAGTCCACGGGCGCCGAGGGCACCGAGGCCGCGCGCCACGTGCTCCAGTGTCCGCTGATGGCGGGGGGCGAGCTCGTCGGGATGATGGCCCTGAGCCGCGGCGCGGCCGGCCCGTTCGACCGCGGGGAGCTGGAGGCGCTGCAGCAGCTCACGTCGCTGACCGCCCTGACGCTGCGCTCGGCCCGGCAGCTGGCCGTGGCGCGCAACCTGGGCCAGGCCAAGAGCGAGTTCCTGAACATGGCGGCGCACGAGCTGCGCACGCCGCTGGCCGTCGTCCGCGGGTACCTGTCGATGATGGCCGACGGCACGCTCGACGTCTCCGACACCACGCGGCAGAGCGTGGTCGGGGTCCTCTGCCAGAAGACGGACGAGCTGTCCGCGATGGTCGAGCAGATCCTCGGGGCGGCGCAGATCCAGGCCGGCCGCGTCCCGGTGGAGCGCCACGTCTTCGACCTCCGGGAGGCGATCGCGGAGGCGATCGAAGTGGTCCGGCCGCGGGCCGCGCAGGCGGGGGTCGAGCTGTGGTCCGAGCCGCTCCCGGAGCCGGTCTGGGTGGACGCGGCGTGGACGTCCGTGCTGCGCATCCTGGACAACCTGATCGGCAACGCGATCACGTACGGCAATCAGCTGCCGGTCCGCCTGACGGTCGAGACGGGCGCGGACGTGCTGGTCCGGGTCGAGGACCAGGGCCTGGGCATCGCGGCCGACCAGCAGGAGCGGCTGTTCGAGCCGTTCTTCCGCGTGGACCAGCCGTCCGTACAGGGACCGGCGGGAGCGGGCCTGGGCCTCGCCGTCAGCCGCCAGCTGGCCGAGCTGAGCGGGGGCTCGCTGGAGCTGGAGTGGACCCAGCCGGGGGCGGGCAGCACGTTCGTGCTGCGCCTGCCGGCCCCGGCCGAGCCGGCGCTCCAGGCCTGGCAGCGGGCGCCGGTCTCGTAGCCCTCTCGGACTATGCGATACCACATAATCTGATATCGATCCTGTAGGCTTGGGCCATGTCCGGGAGGGTCCGCGCCGAGGCGCGAGGCACGGCGCGGAATGCTGAGCGAGGCGCCCGGCGGGCGGCGACCAACCCCGCCCTCGAGCTCGCCGCCCGCGCCGGCTGGGTCGTCAAGGGCCTGCTCTACGCCGTGATGGGAGTGCTCGCGCTGGGCGTGGCGTTCGGCCGCGCCCGCGCCACCGACCAGAAGGGCAGCGTGGAGCTGCTGACCGGCCTGGTGGGCAACGTCGCCGGCGAGGTCCTGCTGATCGGGATCGGCGTGGCCCTGGCCGGGTACGCGCTGTGGAGCTTCTTCTGCGCGATCTTCGACCCGCTGCCGGACGGCGGCCGCGGGAAGGGGCTGGGACGCCGGCTCGCGTTCGCCGGCTCGGGCGCCGCGTACGCCGCGCTGCTGTTGTTCTGCCTCCAGCTCCTGTTCGGGCGCGGCGGCCAGACCAGCGACAGCGAGGTGCCGCGGGTCGTCGCCGAGCTGCTGGACTACCCGCTGGGGCCGTGGCTGGCCGGTCTGGCCGGCGCGGCGGCGATCGCCGCCGGCGCGGGCCAGGTGCTGGCGGCCTTCCGGTCCGGCTTCGGCAAGGAGGTGGACCAGGGCGACATGGACGAGAAGGAGCGCCGGACGGCGGTCACGCTCGGCCGGCTGGGCGCCGCGGCCCGCGGCGCCGTGTTCGTGCTCGTGGGCTGGTTCACCGTCCAGGCCGCGGTGCTGCGCGATCCCCACCAGGCCAAGGGCCTGGGCGGCGCGCTGGGCACCCTCGCCCAGCAGGGCGCCGGCCGGGCCCTGCTGGCGGCGCTGGGCGTCGGGTTCCTGGCGATGGCCGCGTACTCGCTGGCGACCGCCCGCTGGATGCGGATGCCGGGGGCCGCCGGACGCCGGCGGGGCTGATCTACGGCTGTCCAGGCTCCCCTCCGACGCACATCACGGCCCTGGCGCCGGCGGAGAGCGACGCGATCCTGGAGATGCTGTACCGGCCCATCGAGTCGCCGGAGCTGCACTCTACGGACGCGCGTCACCAGCGCGAGACGACGACCTTCTTCCGGGTGTAGAACTCCACGCCGTCCATCCCGTGGACATGGAGGTCGCCGTAGAACGACCCCTTCCAGCCCGAGAACGGGTAGAAGGCGAACGGCTGCGCGACCGGCACGTTGATGCCCACCATCCCCGCCTGGACCCGGTCCCGGAACTCGCGCCCGGCCCGCCCCGACCTCGTGAAGATGACCGCCATGTTGCCGAGCGCCGAGCGGTTGGCCGTGTCGATCGCCTCCTCCAGGGACCGCGCCCGCGCGATGGACAGGACCGGTCCGAAGATCTCCTCGCGGCCCACGGTCATCCCGTCGCTGACGCGGTCGAGGATCGTCGGGCCGAGGAAGTACCCGCGCCGCCCGATCAGGCCGCGGCCGTCCAGGAGCACGTCGGCGCCCTCGGCCGCGCCCCGCGCGACATACCCGGCGACCCGGTCGCGATGGTCCTCGCGGATGAGCGGGCCGACGTCCGTGCCCGGTGCGTCGCCGGGCCCGACCTTCAACGCCGCAGCGCGCTCGACCAGCGGATCGATCACCGCGTCCGCCGCCTCGCCCACCATCACGGCCACGCTCCCGGCCAGGCAGCGCTCGCCCGCGTTGCCGAACGCCGAGTTCAGGATCGCCGGCGCGGCGACCTCGAGGTCCACGTCCGGCATCACGACCAGGTGGTTCTTGGCGCCGCCCAGCGCCTGCACCCGCTTGCCGTTCTGCGCGGCCGTCCGGTAGACCGCGCGCGCCACGGGCTCGGAGCCGACGAACGAGATCGCGCTCACGCCCGGGTGCTCCAGCAGCCCGTCCACCACGTCCTTCGCGCCGTGGACGAGGTTCAGCACGCCCTCGGGGAAGCCCGCCTCCAGGAACAGCTCGGCGAGCCGGACGGCACCGAGCGGCGTCCGCTCCGACGGCTTGAGCACGAACGCGTTCCCGGCGACCACGGACAGCGGGAACATCCAGAGCGGGATCATCACGGGGAAGTTGAACGGCGGGATGCCGGCGCAGACGCCGACCGGGTACCGGTAGAGGTCCTGGTCCACGTCGCTGGAGACGCCGCGCAGCGTCCGGCCCTGCAGGAGCGTGGGCGCGCCGCAGGCGAAGTCCACCACCTCGATGCCCCGCCGGACCTCGCCGCGAGCCTCGTCCAGCGTCTTGCCGTGGTGGCGCGTGACGATCGCGGCCAGCTCCTCGACGTGCTCCTCGAGCAGCGCCTTGAACCGGAACATCAGGCGGACGCGCTCCATGACCGGCGTCCGCGACCAGCGCTCGAACGCCGCCGCGGCCGCGGCGACGGCGGCGTCCACGTCGGCCCGCGTGGACAGGGGGACGCGCTCGATCACCTCGCCGCTCGCCGGGTCGTAGACGTCCAGATGGTCCTCGGTCCCCGCCTGCTGCCACCGCCCGCCGACCAGGTTCGCGATCACTGCTGCGCCTCCTCTGGCTGCCCAACGCCGAGCTTTGATCGTAGCCAGCGCCGGGGTCAGCGGCGGGTGCGGCCCCCGACCCGTCCGGCGGCGGCCGGCCGCGCGAACGTGAGCGCCTCGTCGAACGTCATGGCCCGGCCGTCCGCCCAGGCCGCCTCTCCCCGCTCCCCCGTCGCCGCCAGCGCCGGCTCGACCACGAGCGTCCGCACCACCTCGCGCCAGCGCGGGGCCAGCTGCGACCGCGTGGACTCGCGCAGGGCCGACGCCGCGCCGCTGAGCCGCAGCGCGCGCAGCGGGTCGCCGTCGTGCACGGCCACGCTGGCCAGCGCGTCCAGGGCAGCCGCCGCGCCGTACCGGTTGCCCAGTCGGTGGAAGATCTCCACGGCGCGGTCGAGCCGCGCCCTGGCGGCGTCCACGTCGCCGGCGAACAGCGCGGCCAGGCCCGCGAACAGCGCCGCCCTGCCCCGGGGGGCCTCGGGCCCGCGCTCCAGCTGCGCGATCTCCTGGAGCGGGACCTGCGCCGCGGCCGGGTCGCCGGCCAGCAGCAGCATCTCGCCCAGGCCCACCAGTGCCTCCATCCGGACCAGGACGTCGTCCGAGCCGGTCAGGGCGCGCTCGAACGCGGCCCGGCTCGCCGCGAACTCGCCGGCGTACGCGTGGATGCTGCCCAGCAGGGCCAGCGCCCACCCGGCCCGGATCGCGTCCCCGGGCCCGCTCCACAGGTCCAGGCACTCCACGCACGCGGTGCCGGCCGCAGCGTAGTCGCCCTGCCAGAAGCACATGCGGGCCAGGGCGAGCAGGCCCTCGGCGCGCGCGGGCTCGTCCTCGCCGGCCGCGGCCAGCGCGCTGTCCAGCCAGGCCCGGCCCTCGCTGAAGTGGCCGCGGGTCGTCCAGAACCAGGCCAGGGCGGTCGCCAGCCGCAGCCACGCGCCGGCGTCGCGGACCTGGAGCCAGGCCAGCGCCGTCCGGAAGTTGTCGAGATCCGACTCCAGGCGCTGGAGCCACCGCGGCTGGTCCAGCCCGCGCTCCTCGCCGCCGGCCCGCTCGGCCAGGGCCAGGAAGTGGCCGGCGTGGCGCTCCCGGAGGACCATCCGCTCCACGCTCTCGCGCAGGCGCTGCGCGCCGTACTGGCGCACCGTCTCCAGCAGCCGGTAGCGCGTCGGGCCCGGCCGCCGATCTCGGGCGCGACCAACGACTTCGCCACCAGCCCGACGACCAGCCGGGGCACGTCCACCGGCTGGATCCCGCCGCCGGCGCAGACCGCCTCGGCCGCCTCCAGGTCGAACCCGCCGCTGAACACCGACACCCGGCGGAAGGCCCGCCGCTCGAGCTCGCCGAGGAGCTGGTGGCTCCAGTCCAGGGCCGCCTCGAGCGTCCGGTGCCGGGGATCGACCGGATCGGCGGCGGCACCCAGCACGCGGAACCGATCCTCCAGACGGGCCAGCACCTCCTCGATCGACAGCTCGCTCAGCCGGACTGCCGCCAGCTCGATCGCGAGCGGGATGCCCTCCAGCCGGCGGCACAGGGCCGCGACGGTCGAGGCGTTGTCCGCCGTGACGCGGAACCCGGGCAGCGCCGCCTGCGCCCGCGCGGTGAGCAGGCGGACCGACTCGCTGGCCGTGACGGCCGCCAGCTCGTCGCCGCCTCGGGCGTCGGGCAGGCCCAGCGGCGAGATGCGCCATACCACCTCGCCGGGCACGCGCAGCGGCTGGCGCGAGGTCACCAGCACGCGCAGGTCGGGGCAGGCGTACAGCAGCGACTCGACCAGGCCGGCGCTCGCCTCGACCAGGTGCTCGCAGTTGTCGAGCACCAGCAGCAGGGAGCGCGTGCCGATGTGCTCGACCAGCGCCTTCGCCGCGGGCGTCCCCGGCTCGTCGGGGACGTCCAGCCCGGCCGCCACCGCCTCCGGCACCAGCGTCCCGTCGTCCAGCTCCGCCAGGCCGACGAACCGCACCGGCACGCCGGCCTCGCGCGCCGCGAGCGCCACGGCCAGCCGCGTCTTGCCGAGGCCGGCGCCGCCGGCGATCGTGAGCAGCCGGCCGTCCGCGAGCGCCGTCGAGAGCGCGTCGAGCTCGGCCTCGCGGCCGACGAAGCTGGTCGGCGGCTCGGGCAGCCGCCCGCCAAGACCCGCGTTCACCTCCCGGTCTCTCCTGGACCCATGATGCAGCAGCGCACCAACAGGAGTGGGACGGGCCGGCTCACCAGATCACCGGCACCTCGACAACGCCGCCCGTCAGCGAGCTCGGCCGCGGCCGCAGCTCCCCGGCCGGCACGGCCAGGCGCAGCGTCGGGAAGCGCCGGAACAGCGTGCCGAACACGGTCTGCAGCTCCATCCTGGCCAGCGGCGCGCCCAGGCAGAAGTGCGCGCCGAACCCGAACGCCAGGTGCGGGCTGGCGCTGCGGGCCACGTCCAGCGCCTCCGGCTCGGGGAAGGTCCGCTCGTCCACGTTGGCCGACTGCACCGACAGCATCACCATGTCACCCCGCGCGATGGTCACGCCCTCGAACTCGATGTCCTCGCTCGCGTACCGGGGCAGGCCGTACGACCCCACGGTCTCCTGGTTGGGCACCGGGTGGGGCACGCGCAGGATCTCCTCGACCGCGGGATGCAGCGCGTCCGGCCGCTCCCGGACCGCCTGGCGCAGCTCCTCGTTCGCGAGCACGAGGATGACCCCCTTGTCGATCGCGGTCACGGTCGTCTCGTGGCCGGCGAACAGGAGGTTGGCGGCCAGCTGCGGCAGCTGTTCGGGCGGCACGGTGGCCGGGTCCTCCTCGCTGGCCGCGACCAGGTCGGAGATCACGTCGGCGCCCGGCTGCTCGCGCCTGGCCTCGGCCAGCCGGGTCACGTACGCCCGCAGCGCCGCGTTGGCCGCCTCCGAGCGGGCGCGGTCGTCGAGGCGGCCGACGTCGTCGGACCAGCGCCGGAAGTCCTGGCGGTCCTCGTACGGCACGCCCAGCAGCTCGCAGATCACGAGCGCCGGCAGCGGGAACGAGAGCGCCTCGTGCAGGTCGAGCGGCGGCGTCTCGCGCGCCATCTCGTCCAGCAGGCCGTCCACGAGCGCCTGGACCCGCGGCCGCAGGCCGGCCATCCGCCTGGCCGAGAACGACGCCGTGAGCAGGCGGCGGAGCTGCTGGTGGTTCTCGGGCTGCGAGAACGGGTCACCGGTGGGCTGCCCGAACAGGACCGAGTCCGAGAACCGGGCGCTCGACTCGGGCTCGGGGCTCCGCCGGCCCAGCCGGTCGTCGCCCAGGAGCGCCCGGACGGAGTCGTAGCCGGTGACCAGCCACGCGGGGTCCCCCGCGGGCGTGGTCGTGCGCTGGATGGATGCGCCGCTAGCCATGGTTCCTGCCCCTCCTGTGCTGCCGCAGACGATGCGCCGTCGGCCAGCATACCCGTGCGCAGGGTCTTGTCTAACTCCGGGCCGCCCCGCGCCGGGCCGCCCGCCCCCGGAATGCTGAACTGAGGGCCGTGCACAGCGACGCGACGGTGGACGCGCGCCAGCCGCCCGCCGCCGTCGGTGAGAGTGTCGCGCTCGAGGGTCCCGTCCCGGCGGCGCGCCGTTCCGGCTCGGCCCTGGAGCCGCTGGGGCTGGCGCTCCACGCGGTCGCCAGGACCATCCTGCTCCTGGCCCTCGCGGTGGTCTTCCTGCCCCAGCTGGCGTTCCCGCGCCGGGCGCCGGTCGCGCTCCGGCAGTACCTGCAGGCCTGCGGCGGCGGCTTCGTCAAGCTCGGCCAGACGCTGGCGATGCGGTACGACCTGCTCCCCGAGGCCTACTGCGACGAGCTCCTCGGGCTGCTCGACCGGATGCCGGCGGCGCCCCTGGCGCGGATCCGGCGCGTGATCGAGGAGGACCTGGGCCGGCCGCTGTCCGCGTGCTTCGACCAGCTCGACCCCGTACCGCTGGGCTCGGCCTCGATCGCCCAGGTCCACGCCGGCCGGCTGCGCAGCGGCGAGGCGGTCGCCGTCAAGGTCGCCCGGCCAGGGGTGGCGCGGACGCTGCGCATCGACCTCGCCTACCTGCGGCTGGCGGCCCGGTTCGCCCGTCAGTTCGGCCTGCTCCGGCGCTTCGACCTGACGGCCATGGTCCGGGAGCTCACGCTGCTGACCAGGGAGGAGCTCGACTTTCGCCGCGAGGCGCGGAACACGTCGCTGTTCCACGAGCGGCTGGCCCTGGACGACGTGGACCACCGGGCGCCCCTGGTCCACCACGAGCTGAGCGGCCAGCGCGTCATCACGATGGAGCGGATCGAGGGCCTGCCCATGACCAGCCTGCTGACGGCCGTGCGCCGCCACGACCGGACCGCGCTCGCGCGCTGGGCCCGGCGCGGCATCCGGCCCCGCCGGACGGCGCGCCTGCTGCTGTGGTCGATCCTCGAGCAGACCATGCACCACCGGATGTTCAACGCCGACCCCCACCCGGCCAACATGGTCGTACAGGACGGCGGGACCCTGGCCTGGCTCGACTTCGGGATGGTCGGCTGGCTGGACGAGCACACGTGGGCGCACCAGGTCCGGATGCAACGCGCGATCGCCATGGAGCAGGTGGAGACGGCGGTCGAGGCGCTGATGGACAGCCTGGCCCCGCTGCCGGCCCGTGACCTGTCCGGCTTCGAGCTGCAGGCCAGGGGGATCGTGCGCGACTGGATCCACGCCTCGCGGGACCCCCAGGCCACGACGGCCGAGAAGAGCACCGGCCGCTTCCTCGTCCACCTCTTCGAGGCCATGCGCGCGGCCGGCATCTCGGTCCCGACGGACCTGCTGCGCATGTTCCGGACGATGATCGTCAGCGACATGATCGTGCTCCAGCTCGACCCCGGGATGGACTGGGTGCCGGAGCTGCGCGAGTTCGCCAACGGCCAGACCGGGCGCCAGCTGCGGACCGCGCTGCGGCCGGAGGTGAGCCTCGCGACGATCGTGGCGGCCGGCCAGGCGTGGCTGCGGTTCTTCACCACGACGGCCAACCTGGTGAACTGGCTGGACGTCCGGGTGCCCGAGCTGACGGCCGCGTACCAGGACAAGTTCTCGAACCTCGGCCGCATCGGCGTGCTGCTGCTCCGCTACCTGCGGGCCGGCATCGGGGCGTTCGTCGTCCTGGTCCTGGTGGCGCACGTGCCCCAGCTCGCGGTGGGGCCGCTGGCGGCGCTCGACGGCCGGACGGGGCACTACCTGCTGCCCATCGTGCTCGCCGGCGCCGCGGTCATCGTAGTGGTGAGCAGAGTGCTGGGAGAGATGAGGCAGCGGTGATTCCGATGGGAGGTCACGCATGACGGCGAACGACGGATCGACGGGCGCCCCGGCGCCCGAGGACATGGACGTCCGCAAGGCGAGCGCGCGGCTGCGCCGGGCCGGCGCCACGCAGTCCCGGAGGTCCATCGTGGCCGCCGCGGAGCTGCTGGGCGGCGTCTCCAACGCGAGCTCCGAGGCGTTCCGGGCGCTGAACCTGGCCATGACCCCGGAGGCGGTGACCAGCTCCGGCCTGGGGACCAGCCTCTACGCCGGCGTCCGGGACGGGAACGTCCGGTTCCTGGAGGAGCTCTCGCGCACGTCCCGGCGGGTCTTCGACGCGCTCAACCCGCCGGGCCCCGGCGAGCCCACTCGCGCGGCCCCCTCAGAGGACGTGCACATCGACTACGAGCGCCTGGCCCGCCTCGTCGCGGCGGAGCTGCGCGAGCGCGAGCCCGCCAGCGGCTGAGCCGGATTCCACCGACGGAGGCGGACGTGGCGCCGAGTCGCCGACTGTTCGGTGGAATCCCGCTGAGGCGGGGGCGCCCGCCGGCGGGCTACTCGCCCGCCGGCGCCTCGGCCAGCAGCCGGCCGGCCACGTACGCGTCCGTGAGCACGCCCGGCGTGGCGTCCGCCCGCCTGACGCGGCCGCGCCGCCACAGGGCGCACGGCGCGTCGAGCGTCATGCCGTGCTGGACCTCGGGGCTCAGGTCGATCAGCTCCAGGCCGTCCGGCACCTCCCCCCTGGCCAGGTCACGGGCGTCCGCGGCGAACGTGCGGCGACGCACCCTGTCCACGATCGCGAACCGGTACCCGGTCGTCCCCTCCTGCGAGGTCAGCACCCGCCACCCGCTTTCCCGGTCCGCGTAGAGCTCGATGATCGACGCCATGACATCTCCTGCCCGTCATACGACCCGTCACGTACAGGACGTACAGTTTGGCAGGCAATGAAGTGGTAGTCCGGCGCTCACTTCTTGGTGAGCGTCAGGCTCCGCACAGGGCTCAGACGGCGACCTCGTAGAAGAGGTTCGCGGGGTCGTCCAGGTCGTGGACCGTGACGCGCCCGAAGCCGGCCGCGCGGCACAGCTCCTCGACCGCCGGCGGCGGCAGGCCGAGCGTGCCCAGGCCGGCCCCGCCGGGCTCCGAGAGCGCCGACGACATGCAGCTGGCGACCGAGTAGCCGTAGAACATCGCCAGCAGCGGGTTGCGCCGGTCCGCCGTCCAGGTGCCGCTCGACCGGATCTCCCGGATCAACCACGTGCCGTCGTCGCTGATCGCCCCCCGGATGGCGCCCGCCACCACGTCGGGCCGCGTCATGTCGTGGAGGCAGTCCAGCGTCATGACCAGGTCGTACGCGCCGCCGGCGGCCAGCTCCTCCCCCCTCCCCGCCCGGAACGCGACGTTGCCCAGGCCGGACGCCGCCGCGGCCCGCTGCGCGTCATCTATCGCGTGCCGGGACAGGTCCAGGCCCTCGAACCGGCTGTCCGGATAGGCCGCGGCCAGCGCCAGCAGCGCCCGGCCGCCGCCGCAGCCCACCTCGAGCACCAGCGCGCCGGCCCGGAGCCGGTCCTCGACGCCGGTCAGGGCGGGGATCACGCGCTGGACCAGGGCCAGGCGGGCGAACGGCCCGGACTGGCGGGCCAGCCGGTGCGCCGAGACCTGTCCCAGCTCGTCGAACGTCAGGCCCGCGCCGGTCCGGAACGCCTCGACGAGCGCGTCCACGACGGCCGGCGGCGCCACCCCGCCGCCGAACGCGCCAGCCGCGAACACCAGGCTGTCCTGCTCCCTGGCCAGCACCAGCGCGCCCTCCTCGCGGAGCGCGAAGGACTCGGCCGCGTCGTCCGTGTCCACGAGGCGGGCGGCGGCCTGGCCGCGGAGCCACTCGCGCACCCACCGCTCGTGCAGGCCGGTCCTGGCGGCCAGCTCGGCGGAGGTCAGCCAGCCGGCGCCGTCCATGGCCCGGTACAGGCCCAGCCGGTCGCCCAGGTGGACCATCAGCGAGACGACCTCGCCCTGCTTGTACTGCCAGACCCGGAGGGCGAACTGGTCGACCGCTTCACGGTCGGGGGCGGAGGCGGGGGGCTCGCTCATGGCGACCATCATCGCAGCCCCCGGGGCGTGTCCCGGGCGCCATGTGTCCTGTCCCATTGTCACCGGCGGCGGGCGGGCGGAGGATCACCGCATGGCTGTCAAGGGAACGTGGACGACTGAAACGCCGCCCAACCACCTGCCGACGATCCTGGGCCTGGTCGCCCTCGGCGTGGTCCTCTGGATCGGGCTGGCCAACCACGCCGACCAGGCTCCGCGAGCGGCGCCCACCCCGTCGGCGTCGGCGACCCTGGCTCCCTCGCCGTCGCCGACGCCGCGGCCCACACTGCGACCCGCCCAGATCCGCGGCGCCTGACCCGACCCACAGACCGGGCAACAAGCGCCGCGAGTGGAACGTCGGCGGGGTCCAGGAGCCTGGTTCGACCCCGTTGACGTTCCACTGGCCGCCCGGCCCCGCGTTACGAGACTCCCGCCGGGACCGCCGCCTCCTCCACCGACAGCAGGTGCCACCGCCAGCCGTCCAGGGCCACGAACAGGCCCGTCCCGGCCAGGTCGTCGCCGTCCCGCTCGTACGTCGCGTCGGTCAGCAGCTCCGACAGCGCCCAGCGCCGGCCCCGGAGGTCGGCCCACGGCAGCTCGACCCGGCCCTGCGCCGGCTGGTCCGACAGGTTGACGACGATCACCTGACGCTCGGCGCCCTCCCAGCACCAGGCGACCAGGTTCTCGTGCGTCGGGTTGTCCGTCCAGCCCGTGCAGTCGAGCAGCCGCCAGTCTCCCTCGCGCAGGCCGCCCACGTGGACCGCGTGCAGCAGCCGCAGGTGGAAGTCGCGGAGCTCGGCGTCCACCGGCTCGTCCGGCCGCCGGGCCAGGAACACGGGCAGGTGCACCCGGCGGCCCTCGAACTGCCCCTCGTGCCACAGCGTGGCGCCCGGCAGCGTCGCGATGGTCACCGCCGCGGCGCGCTCCTTGTCGCCCGGCATCACGGCCGCCGCCCGAGGCTCGTCGTGGTTCTCCACGAACCGCAGCAGGTGCCGCTGGTAGTCCACGCCGGCGGTCAGGTGCGCCCGCACGTCGCCCGCGGTGTCGTGGAGCAGGCGGTCGTACAGCCGCTTGTCGTAGCAGTGGTCGAAGCCCTGCTGCTGGAGCGCCCACTCCAGGTCCCAGTACGCCTCGGCCACGAACAGCATGTCCGGCCGCTGGGGCCTGACCCGGCCCAGCACCTCCGGCCAGAAGTCGGTCGCGGGCGCCGCGCCGACCCGGTCGCCCCACGTCCGCGTGAAGACGTCGTTCATGAGCAGCATCGCCATGTCGCAGCGGACGCCGTCGCACTGCTCGCCGATCTCGGCCAGCACCTCGGCAGTCGCGGCCCGGAGCGCGGGCGCGAACGCGTTCAGCTGGACGACGTCCGGCCACGGCGCGAAGTACGGGTCGCGGCCGAGCGCCAGCGCGCGGCCCCCCACCTCGACGAACGCCGGCGGGGTCCGCTCCAGGTCCGCGGCCTCGCCCTGGACGAAGTAGTCCGGGTGCTCCGTCACCCACGGGTGGTCGGGCGCGACGTGGTTGGGCACGTAGTCCAGCAGCAGCCGCACGCCCCGGCGGGCGAGCTCCTCCCGCGCCAGCTCGAGGCCGGCCGGGCCGCCCAGCGCGCCGTCCACCACGTACCGGCGCACGCAGTAGGGCGAACCCACCACGTCGTCCGGGCCGACGTCGGGCAGGGCCTCCCGCCACGACCGCCGCAGCTCCTCGTTCGCCTCGGCGATGCGCAGCCCGGCCGGGCTGCGCTCCCACACGCCCATCAGCCACACGGCGTCCACGCCGGGCGGCGTCACGGCGTCCCAGGCCGCGGCCGGCACCTCGCCGAGCGTGACCGGCCGGCCCCGCGCGCGGCCCAGCTCGCGGAGCCACACCACCGTGTTCACCTCGTAGATCACCGGGTGGGCCAGCCACCTCACGACGGCACCGCCTCGGCCATGCGGCGCCGCCCGAGCGCGCCCCGGCCCTGGCTGCGCAGGTCCTCCGCGCTGATCGCGTGGAACAGCCCGGCGGTGATCGCCGCCAGGCCGGTCCAGCCGGTCTGGTGGCTGGCGCCCAGGCCGGCGCCGTTCTCGCCGTGGAAGTACTCGTAGAAGAGCAGCAGGTCCCGCCAGTGCGGGTCCTCGTGGTACCTGGCCTGCCCACCGTGCACCGGCCGCCGGCCGGCCTCGTCGGGCAGGAAGATCCGCGTCAGCCGGTTGGAGATCTCGCGTGCCACCTCGTACAGGTTGCGCTGCTGGCCCGACCCCGTGGGGCACTCGACCGTGAACGTGTCGCCATAGAACGCGTACAGGTTGAGGAGAGCCCGGACCAGCAGGATGTTGACCGGGAACCACACTGGCCCGCGCCAGTTGGAGTTGCCGCCGAACATGCCCGTGTCGGACTCCGCCGGCAGGTAGGACACGCGGTACTCCTCGCCGTGCACCTGGAACGAGTACGGGTGCTCGGCGTGATAGCGCGACAGCGAGCGGATGCCGTACGGGCCCAGGAACTCGTTCTCGTCCAGCATCCGGGCCAGGATGCGGCGCAGCCGGACCTCCCCGAACAGCGCGAGCAGGAACCGGTCGCTGCCGACCACGTCCGAGCGCCGGCCGGCGGTGAGCATGGCGGCGGGATGCCGGGCGATGAACTCCCGGGCCCCGGCCACGAGCTGCGGGTAGCGGTCGGCGTCCTCCCGGCTGATCACGGAGGTCGCCGTGAGCGGGATCAGGCCGACCATCGATCGCACCCTGAGCGGCGTCGCGCTGCCGTCGGGGAGGCGGAGGACGTCGTAGTAGAACCCGTCCTCCTCGTCCCACAGGCCGGCATTGCCGGAGCCGATGTGGTTGGTCCCGACGGCGATCCACGCGAACTGCTCCAGCAGCGTCTGCGCCTGCTCGATGTAGACCGGGTCGTCCGCCGCCAGCTCGATCGCGATCTCGAGCATGTTCTGGCAGTACAGCGCCATCCACGCGGTGCCGTCCGCCTGGTCGAGCTGGCCGCCGGTCGGCAGCGGGGCGCTGCGGTCGAACACGCCGATGTTGTCCAGGCCCAGGAACCCGCCCTGGAAGACGTTGCGGCCGTCCCGATCCTTCCGGTTCAGCCACCACGTGAAGTTCTTCATCAGCTTCTGGAACGCGTTCTCCAGGAACGCGCGGTCGGCCCGGCCCCGGAGCCGCTTCTCCAGCTCGTACACGAAGAGGACCGCCCAGGCGTGCACCGGCGGGTTCACGTCGCCGAAGTTCCACTCGTATGCCGGGATCTGCCCGTTCGGGTGCAGGTACAGCCGGCGCAGCAGCAGGTCGAGCTGCCGCTTGGCGAAGCCGACGTCCACCAGCGCCAGCGGAATGGCGTGGAAGGCGAGGTCCCACGCGGCGAACCACGGGTACTCCCACTTGTCCGGCATCGACAGCACGTCCTCGGAGACCATGTGGAACCAGCCGCTGTTCCGGATGCCCGGATCGACCGCGAGCGGGTCCCGGTCGTGCTCGACCAGCCAGCGCTCGACGTCGAAGTTGTAGTACTGCTTGCTCCACAGCATGCCGGCGGCGGCCTGCCGGATCACCCGCCGCTCCTCCTCGCTCGTGCCCGGCGGCGCGACCACGTCGTAGAACTCGTCCGCCTCGGCCCGCCGGCCGGCGAGCACCTCCTCGAAATCGGCGCCCCACGACGGGCGCGCGGCCGGCTCCACGTTCGCCAGCCGCAGGCGGACCACCGAGCTCCCGCCCGGCTCCACCGTCAGCTCGTAGTGCGCCGCGACCTTCGTGCCCACGGCGTCCGGGTTGACCGCGTCCCGCTCCCCGTGCACCACGTACCGGTCGATGCCGTCCTTGACGTACGGGCTCTCGTTGGGGCTGCCGAAGATGCGCTCGTCGTTGGTCTCGTTCTCCGTGAACAGCAGCGGCACCGCGCGGTCGCACGTGAGCCAGCGGCGGCCCAGCCCGTCGTCGTCGGCGATCACCGTCGCCGTGCCGGCGGCCGGCAGCTCCATCAGCCGGGGCCGGGCCGTGCCGCCCGCCCACGACCACGTGTGGCGGAACCACAGCGTGGGCAGCAGGTGCAGCGTGGCGACGTCCGGCCCCCGGTTGTGCACCGTCACCTGCACCAGCAGGTCCTCGGGCGCGGCCTTCGCGTACTCGACGAACACGTCGAAGTAGCGGCCGTCGTCGAACACGCCCGTGTCGAGCACCTCGTACTCGAACTGGGTCCGGTCGCGGGACCGGTTCGCGGCCACCAGGTCCTCGTACGGGAACGCCCGCTGCGGGTACTTGTACAGGCACTTCATGTACGAGTGCGTGGGCGTGCTGTCCAGGTAGTAGTAGCACTCCTTGACGTCCTCGCCATGGTTGCCCTCGGCGTTCGTCAGCCCGAACATCCGCTCCTTCAGCATCGGGTCGCTGCCGTTCCACAGCGCGAGGGCGAAGCACAGCCGCTGCCCATCGTCGCTGACGCCCGCGATCCCGTCCTCGCCCCAGCGATAGGCGCGGGACCGGGCCTGGTCGTGCGTGAAGTACGACCAGGCGTCACCGGTGGGGCTGTAGTCCTCCCGGACCGTGCCCCACTGCCGCTCGCTCAGGTACGGACCCCATCTGCGCCACGGGATGCTCTGTTCGTCGGCCTCCCGCAGGCGGCGCTCCTCGGCGTTGTCACCCATGTCGCCACGCTATGCGGGCCCGCGCGGGCCCGGCGCTGCCGCCTTGGACGGCGGTTAGACAAAGCGATCGTCGCGCTCGTCCAGCTCGTCCTCGAGCAGCTCCCAGGGCACCCCCCACTCGCGCAGCAGCCGGCTGGCCGAGAGGACGCCGACGACCTCGCCGGCGCAGACCACCAGCAGGTGTCCGACCCGCCGCTCCACCATCCGCGCGGCGGCCTCGGACGCGCACGCGTCGGACCCGATCACGCACGCCGCCGGCCGCATGTAGCTGCCGACGCACACCACGTCGGTGCTGATGCGGTCCGCCACGGCGAGCAGGACGTCGCGCTCGGTGATCATGCCCACCAGGCGCCCGCACTCCAGCACGGGCAGCACGCCGAGCCGCGCCTCGCGCATGCGCGCCGCCGCCGTCGCCAGCCCGTCGCCGGGCTCGACCGCCGGCGGCCGCGGCCGCATCAGGCGCTCGACGCGCAGCACCGGTGCCGGCGGCCGGACCCGACGCAGCGGCGGGGCCGGTGCCAGCACGTCCGATGACCGCCAGCCGACCGCCGGCTCCGTGGACGCCATGGGTCCAACGCTGCCGGCGGCCGGGGCGCGGGGCGGACCGCCGCGGCCCGGCACTTCGACAGAACCCGCACTGCCTCGACGGGCACCCACCTCGACGAGGTGTGAACGGTTTGTGCAGCGGTCGCCCCGCGCCCGCGGCCAGGCCGGCCGCCCGGCCCTACGGTCGAGGCAAGGCGCGGGCTGGCGGACGCCCGCGCCGCCCGACAGGATCGGCCCGCCACGCCGGGCCTAGGGAGTCAACAGATGGCGAGTACGACAGGCGACGTGCGGGGAGGCTACGACGCGACCGCTGGCGCGATGGCGATGCCGCAGAACGGCTGGGTGCTGTTCTCGGGCGTCATGCTGCTGTTCGCCGGCATCTGGATCGCGTTCGAGGGCCTGTTCGCCTTCTTCCGGTCCACCTGGTTCATCGGCAGCGCCGTCTTCGGATCGCTCTGGATCTGGGCACTGGCCTGGCTGGTGTTCGGGGTCCTGATGCTCTCGGCCGGGTCGGCGATCATGGCCGGGCGGACGTGGGCGCGCTGGTTCGGCATCGTGGTGACGGTGCTGGCCCTGCTGCTCCACATGCTCTCGTTCGCGACGTACCCATGGTGGTCGGCCGTGATGATCGCCATCGACGTCCTGGTGCTCTTCGGGCTGACCGCGCGGTGGAACCGCTCGGAGGGCGCGCCCGTCGCGTAGCGAGCTTCCCCTCTCCCCCCAATGGGCCGACCCGCCCGCCGCGGCCGCCGAGGCCGCGGCGGCGGGCGGTCCCGGGGGGACCGACTGCTCAGCAGTCGGACTGACGGCCGGCGACGATGGCCTGGCCCGAGCGCCAGAGGCCGACGGCGGTCAGCAGCAGGCCCTGGACCAGGCGCAGCCGGTTCTGGGTCCGCACCGCGGCCTGGGCGATGTCCAGGCCGTTCTGCTGGAAGGCGAGGGCGTCCTGGAGGCGCTCGTCGGCCGCGTCCAGGCACGACGGCGCCGGGTTCGCGGTCAGGTCGCGCCGGAGCGCGGCGACCTGGTTGCTGGCCTGGCCGAGCCGGGCGACGCACTCCGGGCGGCCGTCCCGGCAGCCTTCCAGGCCGCCGATGTCCGCGATCACGGCCGTGCCCCCCTGGACGAGCGCGGACACGTACGCCCGGTACTGCTGGTGCTGGCGAGCGTCGCCGGCCGCCGGCGCCGGGCTCGGGGAGGCGGAGGGCTGAGCCGTGGCCTGCGCCGCGGGCGCGGCCGCGGTCGTCGGGGTCGGCCGGAGCAGGACCACCGCCAGCGCGATGGACAGGCCGCCGACGACCAGCACGGCCAGCAGCCCGAGGGCGATCCAGCGAGTCCGCGGGGACACGGTCACGCCAGCTCCGTGCCGGACGACGCCGGGACCGGAAGGCCCGGCACTCCGCCCAGGCGGCCCAGCTCCGCCCGGACCGCCGGCGCCGTCACGGGCTGGGCCCGGGCCACCGTCGCCCACCCGCCGGGCGGCAGCGAGGCGGCCGCGAACGCCACCTCGGGCCGCCGGAAGCCGCGCACCTGCTGGTCGACGAAGCCGACGAGCAGGCCGACCAGGCAGCCGATCACCACGCCGACCAGGCCCGCCAGGAGCGCGGCGAGCGCCCCGGCCGCGAGCGCGACCCCGACGACCAGCCCGCCGACGGCGGCGGAGGGGACGGCGCCGACGAGCCCCGCCAGCCCGAGCACGATGCTGGCCAGGACCCAGCCGGCCAGCCCGGCCGCGCCCGCGGCGGGCAGGCCGAACAGCACCGCGCCCACCAGCAGGCCGACCAGGGCGGCGCGGCGCGGCCTCGTCACCCCGCGCGCCCGCCACGTCACGGTGCCCGACACCCCCCGGGAGATCACGCCGACCGCCTCGACCCCGCCCCCGCGGTTGGCGCGGCGCCACACCTCGAGCGCGCGGACGGCCTGCTCCGCTCGCACCTCGTCGTCGAAGACGCAGAGGACGAGCGGCGGCTCGTCCGGCGCGCTCACCGGCGCCGCCCGACGGTCGAGCTGCGCCGGTGAGGAACCGCTCACCCGGAGACGCTGGCGCCGCGGCCGGCCTCCGCCCCTGCCGCGTTCCCGTGCAGCGCCTCCTGCAGCTGCTGCTCCGTCTCCCGCGAGAGCGAGGACTTGAGCACCGTGCCGCCGTACTTGCTGAGGGCCTCCACCGCCTTGTCCGGCGTCACCTTCTCGATGACGAGGAACAGGGCGGACGTGCCCGGCTCCAGCATGGCGCGGACCTGGTCCTGGAACTGGCGATCGATCCCGCTCTTCTCGATCCGGCCCATCAGCGCGCCGAGCCCGGCGCCGACCGCCATCCCGAAGATCGGGACGAAGAAGAGGAGGCCGAACAGCAGGCCCCAGAACATGCCCCAGGTCGCCCCGGCGCCAACGGGGTTGTGGCTCGTGGACACGTGGAACTTGCCCTCGCGATCACGGCGCACCGAGGCGATGGCGTCGGACTGGATGATCAGCTCCTTCGCCAGTCGCTGCGCCTCCTGCTCCGCGAGCGCCCCCGTGGCCTCGTCCGGATAGCCGATTGCGATGAGTTCTGCCATGGCCCGATCGTCACGGGCGGCGGCGGGCCGCACATCGTCCCGATGGGATGAAAACCGGCGCCGCCGCGTAGGTAGCGGCGGGCCCGGTTTAGGTAGCAATCCGGCTTCGGCCGGGGCGCCCCCGGCACTAGCCTCCGCCTCGTCGAGTCTCGTGAGGAGGTGCGGCAGTGACGACGACGGCGGTTGTGACGGGGCGGGTCGGAAGCGCGGCACGGCTGCCGGTGCGCGGCCTGGTGGGCGCCCTGCTGGAGGGCGACGAGGAGGCCGCCGCCGGGCTGGTGATCGGCATGGTCGCGGCCGGCCGCTCCCGGATGTCCGTGTTCGCCGACCTGCTCCACCCGGCCCAGGCCCAGGTGGGCAACCTCTGGTACAGCGGCCACGCGACCTCGGCCGACGAGGTCCGGGTCGCCGCGGCGATCCGGCGCATCGTGGCGCGGCTGGAGCCGACGCCGGCGGCCAAGCCCGTCCGGCGCGGGTCGTCGTGCGTGATCGCCGTCCCCCACGATGACCCCCACGACCTGGGCATGACGATGCTGACGCTCGCGCTCCAGGACGACGGGTGGAGCACCGTCCAGGTGGGCGCGGCGCGGGCCCTGGCCGACCTGGCCGACGTGGTCCGCGACCGCCGGCCCCAGCTGTTCTGCCTGTCGGCGGCCGTCCTGCCGCCGCTGCCCCAGGTCGAGCGGCTGATCGGCGCCGTGCGGGCGGTCCGGATCCCGGTGCTGGTCGGCGGCGCCGCGTTCGCTCGCCGTCCCGACCTGCACGGGAGCCTGGGCGCGGACGGGCTGGGCACGGACGTGCGCATCGGCGTCGTGATGGCCCGCCGGCTGGCCGGGCGGTGAGCGGCGCGGCTCCGGGCCGCGCCAGGACGACCCGGCCCCGCCGACTGCACGAGCGCGTCGTCCGCGCCGGGCTCGTCGATCGCCTGCTGGCCGCCCGCGACGTCCGGGTGGTGCTGCTGGCGGCCGGGGCGGGCTCGGGCAAGAGCACGCTGCTCGCGCAGTGGGCCGAGCGCGACCCGCGGCCGTTCGTATGGATCTCGCTGGACCCCGCCGACGACGACCCGGCGGTGCTGGCCGGCGACGTCGAGCGCACCCTGGCCTCGGGGTCGCTGTCGCCGGAGCGGCCGTTCGTGCTCGTGATCGACGGCGCGCAGGTGCTGCGGTC
>Ga0070717_10000313_pt1 | contig 31882 bp, 31 predicted proteins | sample LARL113metaG_FD_71366 | JGI IMG/M metagenome (GOLD analysis project Ga0070717, IMG submission 71366) | Corn, switchgrass and miscanthus rhizosphere microbial communities from Kellogg Biological Station, Michigan, USA - LAR L11-3 metaG | ecosystem: Host-associated > Plants > Roots > Rhizosphere ...
ACAATAAATGGTACACGCGGCTAGTGGTGGCGGCGGCGATTGTGGACGCGATGGAAGAACTGAATTTATCGTATCCGAAGGTCAGCGGGGAAGAACGCAAGAAATTGTTGACGGCACGGAAAGGATTAGTAAGAAAGAAGTGACGTAACCAGCCATCAGCTCTCAGCTCTCAGAGAACCGATTAGCTGATAGCTCTTTATGTGTGACCCTGCAAGGTATGCCTCAATTGAATCAGGCAGCTAACCGAATAGGCGCATCGGCGGCAGCGCATTCCAGCGCAATGCCTCGAGATACTGCTCCCAGTCTAGAACGAGCGCTTGAGGACGTTGGCTGAGAATCCTTACCAGACCGGGGCGTCACTGCGAATTGGCTGGAAGAAGTTCTGATGGTTCAGCAGCACTTCAATGGCATGCACGATTTCACTGCCGGTGTTTTTGGAGAGTGCGCCGCGACAACCGGCGTTCAGCGCTTGATGGCTGAGTTCCTTGGAAACCTGCTGCACGGTGAATAGCAGCATGGGCAGCTCGGGATTGGTACGGGCAATCTCACGCGCTGCCTGAAGTCCATTCATCTCCGGCATGGCAAGATCCAGCACAACGACGTCTGGTTTCAGTGCCTCCACTTTGTCCACGGCTTCATAACCGTCACGTGCGTCGGCGCATACCGTCCACCCACCATGAGTTTCAATCAACCGGCGGAGAAGGCGCCTTATCGCAGCATCGTCATCGGCGATGAGAATACGTATAGCCATAACCAGGGACAGGGAGGCCACCAGGTGAGAGGGTCCCTGGGGGATACACGCCCGAGCACATACATTATGACCGGTTATTGCGTCTTAGTTGCAATACCCTTCATACCCGATTACCAATGTAGATGCGTAGGCATTGGTGAAGGAAAATTTTTAAGGACTCCAGGCTTCTATACTGAAGAAATCAAAGAGGCAGGTTGAATGACGCATCGATCTTTGTTGGGATTAGCGATATTAAAATCAGCAATTTTTGTAATCGTTCTACTCTCAACGACCTGTCCGGCTGAAGCACCATTGCCGTTTCCACCGCTTGTGAGTTGGAAGGCGGCGGTCGTCGGCGGCAACGGGCACGGCCTGAAGAACCTCTACAGCAGTGAGCCGCCGGCGCGCATCAGCATTGTCGGCAAGAGTTCAGCAGAAATCTCTATCGATGCGGACATCGAATTTTGGACACAGCTGAAAGCGAGGCAGCTCACGCTGAACATCTCGCAATCGACATCGCCGGAACCGGGCATTCAACAAGTCACCTTTCAGGCGACGATCCGGACCGCCCTTCCGGGGCGCACTCTGTACGTTGTGGAATCGCAACTGTGGCAAAAGCAGGCAGAAGGATGGAAGCTGGCCGCGGTGCAACGGACCGATGCGCTCAAGCTCGAACAGCCGCTTTCTCTCGATGCAAAGTTATACCCTCCGGCGAGCGGCGCGCGGCAAGAAATTCGCGATGCCGTCGCCCAGGCCTCGAAGCTCCACAAGCACGTGCTCGTGGTCTTCGGCGCCGATTGGTGTTACGACTGCCATGTTCTCGATAGAGCGCTGCGCCGTCCGGACATTGCGCCGACCCTCAACTCGAATTTTGAAGTGGTGCATGTGGACGTGGGGCAGGGCGACAAGAACCAGGACTTGATGAACGACTACCAAGTGCCGATGCAGCGCGGCATTCCGGCGATCGCTGTGCTCGACGCGTCCGGCAAATTAATCTACAGTCAGAGGAAGGGAGAATTCGAACGTGCTCGCGCTCTGGGGCCGGAAGACCTGCTGGAGTTCCTAAACAAATGGAAACCGCAGGCGAGATAGGCCGCCGCTACACGAAGGACAACTATTGCGTTTCTAGAATCTCTCCTGAGCGCTGCCTCTGCAAAGTTTCCAGAAACATCTCTTGGCTCAAGGACTCGTGATTTCGCAGCAACTCAAGGAGAGGATCGTCCAGCTCAGACACAGCCACCGCCTGGCTGTCCTCAAAGGACAGGCCTCGTGGCGAGACCAGCAATTCAGGTTCGTTCCCAGACTGGCTGCTCAGGGAGAGTATGAAATCCGCCGTTTCACGGTATTGGCCAGCAGTCTGTCGGGTAAATTCAATCCCCATTCCGATGGATGGGTGCATGACGCGGACCACGCCTGAAGTTCCCAGCTCTGTTCCTCCCACCCGCAACTTCATCAGTAAGCGAGTCCTCTCAGGAAACGGAGAAGCTGTCTCAACGTAGCATCCGCCAATGCTGAGATCGGTTAGCTTGCAATCTGGGCGCGGCGCCGGTTCCTGCGGCGGAGTTGGCCTTGCATGGCCTGACAGCCATGTGCGAAGCGCCGCGCGCGTGTTTTCCGGGAGATCGGCAAAACAAATTCCCGACTCTCCATTCGGATTTGCCCATACCACTTCGCCGGCAAGTTCCAAATCAGAGAGAAGATCCGGCAGCACAAAACTCGCTTTGAGCACAGATGAACAATAGAGGGGCCGCGACGCGAGAACATCCATTCCTTCTTCGCTTAAATCGAGCAGAATGCCATCGATAGATTCTTCCCCGCTATTGCTGGTCAGTGTGACCGGTACTTGTACGGGCACTCGAAACGAACTGCGGCGCTCATTGCGAATTAGACTCGCAGTGGCACGCATCGTACCCTCAGCTTGCTCTTTATCTATGGGCTTATAAATGACGAAGTTTGCCCCAACACCGAATGCATTTCGCACCTTGGTTTTGTCGGCAAGGAGAGCAACTGTAAGAGCTCGGCTCTGAAAGCGGACGTTCGAAAGATTCTCAAAGACGAGGGCGGCATCGTGGGGATCGTCAAAGTCCACGACAACCGCATGGAATTTCTGATCAGTCACGAAAGAGACTGCTTCAGAGTATCTGCAGCGATGCACGCTCAGGCCGAAATTCGACAACACAGGCGTGAGCGCTTCCACGGCCTGGTCGTCTTCGGAAACCAGCAGTGCGCGGAATGACATAGGCAAGAGATCCAGCCTTAAGGCCAGCGGGGAGAAACGCCTCGAGCGGGCGGCTTGGAAGCTGCAGGCTGGCCCTGGGCGGATGCAGCAGCAGCTTTGGAAGCAACGGGAGTGGGTTCTTCAATATCGGCCAAAATAGCGGAGTCGTCGTCATCGTTCTCTGCCAGCAGTGGGGCCACTTCGCGCAGCTTTTCGGCAACCTGTTGCAGCATCTCGATCTGTTTGCCCAATTGCGCGTACTTGGCCTGCTTCCGCCGCAGGACCTCGTGGATGTCTTTCATGAGAAACCCCCTAGTAGGACTCTAAGAAGGAGCAGGGGGTGGGTCAACGACGAACACCGTGAAGTGGTTACTCGCGTAATATCCCGTTCGTGTAATCCGGAAGAGGACAAAAGCTGGGGGAAACAAGAAGCCCTGCCGATTAGAGCAGGGCTTCTGAGGCAAGTAATTATGTGGGTTGAGATTTGAGCGAACTAAGCGCGCATCTTACGCCGGAAAATCCCGGCAAGTCCAATCAGTCCAGTGCCAAGCAACCCGAGAGTGCCCGGTTCTGGAACGGTGGTGACCGTTGTGTTGCTGCTGCCGTTAATTATGGCGCCAGTCTTAACATTTATAGTAAGCGTTGCGGTTGTGCCTCCCGTCGCGGAAGTTGCTGAAATGGTAACTGTGCCAGCCGTACACCCAGTGACCGTCTTCGTACAGAAGTCAACTGTGCCAAAGGTAAAACTACCCGAGAATACGGGGGTTCCCCCTTTCACAATTGTTTCGCTTCCGCCAGTGAAACTAAAGCACTTCTCGCTGCTGGGGGAGCCGGGCGCACAGGCAAAACTTGTCAATGTTCCCGTCATGATGCTCACGGTTCCTAGGTTGTTGCCACACTGACCACCTGGGTCTCCGCAGTTGATTCCGGTTAGATTCATTGTGATATTCACACTGCCACCACTCGAAACATTGACAGTTCCACTCACGTTACCACTACCAGAGTAGTCAATACTGTCAGCGAGCGCCACCGTAGGTAGCGCAAGGGCCAACAGAGCCAACAAAATTACTCGTCTCATAACTCGCTCCTCCGAATCTCAATCCCATTTATTTGGGGGGGAACCCAAAAAATCTTTTTGTGAGAACCTTCATAGGCCCTGCGGCGGCCAGTCCTCAGCATTCTGTATCCGCAGAATACAGCTACTACTCAGCATATCGGTTACCAAAGTATATGACCATATGTCCTGTTGAAAACAAGTGGGTTAGAGCCAAGATTGTCACTGGTTAACAATCTCTGTATGCAAAGCGCTGCACATCTTTGTCCGAATATGTGGCTGTGGGGAACTGGGTAAGTGATAGGAGGGGAAGGGGGAACTCAGGATTCTGGAGACTGATTTTGTGTTCGCGGGAGCTTGAGATGAATTCCAAAAGAGGCATATTCACGAGTCCCGAATTCTGTAGGGAATGTTCTTCTTTTAGGATTCGCAGCGCGCTGGTTCCGGTGTGGCGACCCCGGAGGGAGTCGAACCCCCAACCCTCAGATCCGAAGTCTGATGCTCTATCCAGTTGAGCTACGGGGCCGCATGAACTTGCGGTGCGAGAAGCAGTTTACACCTATCGCGAGTCCGCAACGCGTCCAGGAAAAATCTATTTGCCCAGGTCGCGATTGACATTGCCGGTTCCGGTCTCTAAAACTTTTATTTTCAGCTCAGAACCCGAAAGGAAAATCCATGAGGAAATGCACTCTGGCGGTCACGCTGGCGATTTGTTTCATTCAGTTAAGTTACGCTCAATCGCTGGGAATTTTTGCCGGCCACTCTGATGTGGGTACGGTGCTGCGCGTGGGTTCGTCGACTTACGATTCCTCGAAGAACGCCTACACGCTCACCGGTAGCGGAGAGAACATGTGGGCCACGGCCGATGCATTTCAGTTCGCATGGAAGAAAATTTCGGGCGACGTGGAAGTTTCGGCAGACGTTTCGTTTCTGAATTCCGGCGGCAACGAGCACAAGAAGGCGGTGCTGATGCTGCGGCAATCGCTCGACCCCGACTCGGTTTATGCCGATGTCGCACTGCATGGCAATGGACTGACTTCGCTCCAGTTTCGAGAAGAAAAGGGCGGCACGACGAGCGAGGTTGAGTCGAATGTTTCCGCCCCGGCGCGGCTTCGAATTACCCGCGTGGGTAAGTACTTGTACATCTCGCTGGCAAAGCAGGGAAGAGTTGTGCATTTTGCCGCGGGCTCAGTACGCATTCCTCTCAATGGCGAGTTTTATGCCGGAATCGGAATTTGTTCGCACGACAAGAATGCGGTTGAGCAAGCTACTTTCACTAATGTCGAGATTAAGAATGTGAGTGCGGGCACAGTTCAACCAGTGCCTTATAGCAGCCTGGAGACAGTGGCGATTGAGACGACCATCCGGCGCGTTGTCTATCTTGCGCCAAACCGCTTTGAAGCGCCCAACTGGGCGCATGACGGCTCGTATTTTATTTTCAACCGCAACGGGCAGCTTGAGAAATTGCCGGCCGGCGGCGGTGAGCCAGCATTAATGAACACTGGATTTGCCAACCAAGTGAATAACGATCACGGCATTTCGCCCGACAGCACGCAGTTGGCGATCAGTGATAACTCGCAGGAGACGAAGTCCGCATCCGGAGCGGTATCCCACGAGTCCCTTGTCTATCTCTTGCCCATCGCCGGTGGCACACCGCGCCGCATGACGCAAGCTGGACCTTCATACTGGCACGGATGGTCTCCGGATGGAAAAACGCTGGCGTTTGTGGGTGAGCGAAACGATGAGTTCGACATATACACAATTCCGGTGACCGGCGGAGACGAGACTCGCCTTACCACCGCAAAGGGTCTCGACGATGGGCCAGAATATTCCCCAGACGGCCAGTACATCTATTTCAACTCTGAGCGCACTGGACACATGCAGATTTGGCGCATGCATCCCGATGGCGGCGGGCAGGAACAGGTTTTTGCCGACGATTACAACAACTGGTTCCCGCACATTTCGCCCGATGGAAAGTGGATGGTATTTCTAACTTACGAAAAAGACGTGACAGGACATCCGGAAAATAAAGATGTGATGCTGCGACTGATGTCGTTGGGTGACGAGAAAACCGCCGATCAAAAAATTACGGTGCTGGCGAAATTGTTCGGCGGGCAGGGAACCATTAACGTGCCGTCGTGGTCGCCGGACAGCAAGTCAGTGGCGTTTGTGAGTTATCAATTAGTCGGGACAGAATAAATTCGCACGCAGACGCGCACTGTCCCCTTTATGAAAACGAGCGAGCGTCTCTCCACCAGCTATTTCATTTTCCTAGGTTCTGGTCGAAGAAGTTTGCCATGATCCCCAGCGCCTCCTTGGTTTCGGGCAACTGAAAGTGATACCAAAACGCGTGTGGCAGCGCTTCAAAAATCACTAGCTGCGCGTTCACTCCCGCGCGCAGAAGCGCCAAGTGAAACATGGAAGTGTTACTCAAGAGTAGATCACGGGTGCTGGTGAAAAGCAGGCAGGGAGGCAGACCGTGCAGATCGGCAAATAGGGGAGACAGCACGGGATCTTTTGGATCAGTCTTGCCAACGTAGCGCTCGTCGTGGGGATGATCGGAAGTCTGCGGGGCGATGTCTCCCGAAAAGCCGTTCAAAGCAAAAAGCTGCTGAGAGTCCGCTGGCCGGCTAAAATCAGCGAGCGTAGAAAACATTCCGAGTGCGGCGGGAAGAGGCAGGCCTGATTGCTTCAGCTTAACTGCAACTTCGCCGGTCAGAATGGCGCCGGCCGAAGTTCCAAAAATTCCAATGCCGCGCGGCTGATAGGTCTTAAGCAGTTCTTTGTAAACCTCGACCACGTCCTCAACTGCTGCGGGGAATGGATTTTCGGGAGCCAAACGATAATAGACGGAAACAACTTTGGTTTTCGTTAAATATGCGATTGGGATTCCTTCGATCAAAGATCCCGAGTCAGAGATGAACCCGCCGCCATGCAAGTTGATCAAAACCCGATTCTGGTTAGCGTCCGGCGTATCGAGCGGCGTAATGATGTCGGTGTGAACGCCAGCCAGGGTTTTTTCTTCGACCTTCACCGGATAAAGCCGTAGGGCCTCGGCGGAATCTTTTTTGCGCCATGCGTCGGTGCCGGCGCGAATCTCCGCGAGGTCTTTGGATTGCGGACCCTCACGTTCAATCTGTTTCAGCCATTGCTGCGCTTCCGGACTGACGGTGGGAGGCATGGGAACGACCCGTACGATGTGGGCCGCGCCGTCGGGGTCGAAGGTGGCCGAGTCGGGATTGGAAGCGGCGCTGGTCTGGGCAGAGGCAGCAAGTGTTAGCAGCGACACGAATAGGGAGCACAGGAGTGTTTTCATTTTTTGTTTGGCGATTGGTTCAAGCCATCAGCTTAAGCCATACCGGCCGCGCTCGATTACTTTTTCGGCAATCTGCTGACGCAACCCGATGGTGTTGACAGGATCATGTTTCGCCAAGCGCCGTAAGATTGCCATCTGGGTTCGCAACATGTCGCCCTCGGCAACGTCGGCGATTATTTTTCGGGCGGAGGCTTCGATTTTGTCCATCGCCTGAGAAAGGTAAACGCGGGTCATTGCAACCGGTAGCGCGGCGGCGGTTTCGCCCTGAGCAGAGGCGATCTTCATAGTCCGCAGCAGCGCGGATTCCATGGCGTAGACCTCGATTACCATGTCAGCAATTGCGCCCATCACTTCCTGCTGCTGCTCAATTTGCATCATATATTTCTGAGTTGCGGCGCCAGCCGCGAACAAGCCTAACTTCTTGGCTGACGCTACCAGTTTCTGTTCTTCGCCGAGCACGCCTTCGACCTCCTCGCCGACGGAAGGGCCTGAGAGGACTTCATCCATTAATTGCTTGATGGCGGGCATCAGGGCAAGCTGCCCACCCATGGCACGCTTCAACAGAAAACCGGTGATGATAAGGCGATTGATCTCATTTGTGCCTTCGAAGATGCGATTGATTCTGGCATCCCGATAAGCGCGCTCCGCTGGATACTCTTCGACGAAGCCGTAGCCGGCGTAGATCTGCAGAGTTTCGTCGACCACGTAATCCAGCATCTCCGATGCCCAGACCTTGATAATGGAGCACTCGACTGCATACTCCTCTATTGCCTTAAGTGTTTTCTTGGCAGCATCGACAGCAGACTTGTCCACCGCCGCGAGCGCTGCGTCCATCATTCCTACGGTGCGGAATACGAGCGACTCACCGACGTAGATGAGCATAGCCATATTCGCCAGTTTCTCGCGTACCAGGCCGAAGTCGCCGATGACTTTTTTAAAGGCCTTGCGCTGCTTAGCGTAGCCGATCGCATTATTGAGAGATTCGCGCGCACCGCCCACACACATGGCACCGAGTTTGAAACGGCCAATGTTGAGGATGTTAAAGGCGATGATATGCCCACGGCCGATTTCGCCGAGGACATTTTCGACCGGGACTTTGCACTCGTTGAGGATGATGGGGCAAGTGGACGATCCGCGAATCCCCATCTTGTGCTCCTCCCCGCCAATCGAAAATCCGGGAAAGTTGCGCTCGACCAGAAATGCGGTGAATTTTTCGCCGTCGACTTTCGCGAACACGGTGAATAGGTCCGCGAAGCCGGCATTGGTGATCCACATCTTCTCGCCATTCAGAATGTAATGCTTGCCGTCCGGCGACAACGCGGCACGAGAACGACAATTCAGGGCGTCGGATCCGGATGAGGCTTCGGAGAGAGCGTAGGCGCCGACAATCTCTCCAGCCGCCAGCTTCGGCAGGTATTTTTTCTTCTGCTCATCATTGCCGAAATAAACCAAAGGCAGTGTGCCGATGCCGGTATGTCCACCCCAAGTGGTGGCAAATCCGGCATATTTGGCGATGTGATCGGCAATGACGGCAGCTGAAACTTTATCGAGCTCCATGCCGCCGTAGGTCTCGGGAATCTCCACTCCACTCAGCCCCAGGTCGCCGGCTTTTCTCAGTAGATCGCGAGTGACAGAGAAATCCTTGTGCTCCATCTTCTCTATGTTGGGAATGATTTCTTTTTGCGCGAATTCTTCCGCGGTTTGCGCAATCAGGGCGTGCTGTTCACTGAAATCTTCCGGGGTAAAAATGTCTTCTGGCGGGCGCGTCTCCAGCAAGAAACTGCCGCCGGAGATCGAAACACCTGGAGCTGACGAGGTAGTTGCCATTGATTGTCCCTTCTTGCCTTAGAAGGATTATTACTTCTTTCGAATAGTTTTCCAACCAGGGATACAGGTGGGGTCCCCCGAAGGTACAACCACCACTGCAAAAGACGGGGTCAACAGCAACCGGGGTTAGGCAATTTGCACGCCTTCTTGCATCCAGAGGCAAAGCAGCGAACCCTTAATGCAGGCCTCAAGGCTGCGCAGGAACTCCGCCGACAGTTCGAGGAATTCGAAGCCGGTGCACGCCGCAGTGCTGTGGCGAACGATGGCGGGGGCGTCGAGTACGGCCTCCAGCAATTTCAGCCGTACCGAAACCCGCTCGCCAACTTGGGGAGGGCCACACAACACGGCTGAGAATCCGCCGACGCTGATTTCGAGCGTAAGGCCGCGCGTTACCTGCGGCCCGGAGTTCAGCTGGCGCCAGGTGGTCACTGGAGCACTCCGGAAATGCCGCGGATAGCGTCTTTCAGAGCTATATTGACCGGCGGATGCTGCCCTTCTCCGGCTTTCAAGCTGCATATTCGCACTCCTATAAGGCCAGTGTTTTGGGGAGCCTATGACGGAGCAGTTGTTCCCCAGGCCGAGGCCGAATGCAGGCTGGCGCGGATTACCTGCAATAGCTCATTGTTATCTGCCGGCTTTTGGAAAAACGCGGTAGCGCCCGAATCCAGGCTACGCAATTCGTTACTCTGCGGGTCGCGCGCGGTTAGAACAATTACCGGAATATGCGAAAGTGCGTCGTTCTCTTGCAGCCGTTTCAGCACGTTGAAACCGTTACCGACGGGAAGCCCGAGGTCGAGAATTATTAGGTTGGGGCGCTCTTTTTGGGCCAGAGCAATTGCCGAGTAGCCATCCCCAGCACTCACGGTCTCATAGTGGTTTGCTCGCAAGCGGAGTTTTAAGGCCATCCTCAGCTCGGGATCATCGTCCACGATCAGGATTTTCGCCCGGCTGAAGTTTGAAGCCTCGTTCTTTTTGATTTCAGTTTGCATTTGCACTGGTCTCCTTGGTATTGAAGTTGTTCATCGTTCTGAAATCGGTCAGAATCAACTCGGTGACGCGTTCGGCCACGTTTTCAACCTGCTGCTCTAGCGTTTTGTCTTGCATCTCTGCGAGAAACCCAATCTGCCTAGCGGTGGCGCGGATCGTGCCTGTCGCTTTCAAGTGGGTGAGCACGCTGATTTGCTCAACGATGCGTGTAATCATGATGTTCACCCGCTCCATGTCGGTCGAAGCCACAATATAGAAAGTGTCTTCCGGCCCGTTGGTGGCCATTGCGGGCAGCACCAGGTCTTTATCCACGTACACGCAACGGCGCAATAGGTTGAGGCATTCATGGCAGACCTCTTTCCAGTTCCCACGGGCCGGGCTGGCCAAGGGCTTGAGATCGACGCGCACTAGGACGATGGATTCGCGCAGGCGTCGCTCCGGGGTGATCACAGGGAACAGAAGTTTGGAAAGCGAGTAAATGGGCAGGTTGAAGGTGAAAGTAGTGCTTTCGCCAGGTTGACTCGCAACCCAGATGCGACCGCCGTGCAGGTTTACCAACTCTCTCGCGATGTAAAGTCCCAAGCCGAGGCCGGAGCGGTTGCCGTCAACAGAATCGGGGTCCTGATAGAGGCGTTCGAAAATAAGAGGAAGGGCTTCGGGGGAAATGCCACGGCCAGTGTCAGTCACCGTGACGTAAGTAAACTCTGCATCAGTTGCCTGCTGGCTGAGTTTAATGGTCACCGAGCCTTTCGGCGGCGTGAACTTCACTGCATTATCGATGAGGTTGATGAGAACTTCGAGGACGCGGTCGGGGTCGGCATACACCAGCGGGACATGGCTGTTTGCTTCCAGCTCCACCGTGATCCGCTTCTCCAGGGCCATAGGCCGTATCATCGCGATCGCTTGCCGGACGAGCTCGACGAGGGCAAGGCAACGAGGTTCGATGCGGAGCTTGCCGGATTCGGCGCGAGTGGCTTCGAGCAAATCGCGGATCATGGCATGGAGCTGGTTGACGCTCTTCAAAATGGTTTGCAGGTGGTCGCGTTGCTCGGGCGATATTGGACCCGAAAGGCCATCGAACAACAGCGACGCGTACTGATGAATACAGGTAAGCGGGGTGCGTAATTCATGTGACACGTGGGAGAGAAACTGGTTCTTGAATTCAATTTGCTGCTTGCGGCTCATCTCGAGGGAGCGCAGGACCGCCTGTCGCTCAACCGCGTACCGCAGTGAACGCTCCAGGGTCCGGCTGGTCAGGTCCGCTTTGATCAGATAATCCTGGACGCCCTGGTGGATGGCCTTCATCGCGAGCGCTTCATCCTCCTTTCCGGAAAGAATGACTACCGGCACGCCGGGGGCTTTTTCCAGTACTTTGCGGAAGGTTTCGCTGCCTTGACTGTCGGGAAGGTTCAGATCGAGAAGCACGACCGAGGGCGGCATGGATTCGATGGATGCGAGCCCTTCGGAAAGACGGTTCACACAACTTACATCCAGCTGGGTCCGGCTCTCGATCAAGCGTAAACGGATCAGGTCCGCGTCGCCAGGATTGTCTTCAATCAGTAAGACCTGTTTTGGGAAATCGAGCATGGTTTCTCCTAGTTAGGCAGGCTGGCGAAGTGGAACCAGAAATTTTCAATCGAGCGTACCGCCGAGAAGAACTGGCCCAAATTTCCCGGCTTACTCACATATGAGTTGGCCCCCAACTCGTAGCAGCGGGCAATATCGCGCGGAGAATGCGAAGTGGTGAAGATTACGACCGGCAGTTCGTTCAGCTTGGGATCGGCTTTCACCTCGGCGAGCACGGTCCGCCCATCTTTGCCCGGAAGGTTCAGATCGAGAATGATGAGGTCAGGGCGACTGGCTTCCGTGAATTGACCCACGCGATGAAGAAACATCATGGCTTGCTCCCCATCCTGCACCGTGCTCACCTGCGCGGGATGTTCGCTGGTCGCCAACACTTCGCAGGTAAGATTGGCGTCCGCCGGGTTGTCATCGACTAACAAGATTTTGGGGACTGAGTTCATACTCTTCCTTCTTACTAGCTCTATCGGCACTCGCGGCGGGAAACGTGAAGCGAAAGTTTGAACCACGGCCCAATTCGGAATCGACCCAGATTCGTCCCCCATTCTGTTCCACAATTTTTTTGCAGATCGCTAGCCCCACCCCGTTACCCGGGTACTCAGCCCGGGTGTGCAAACGCTGAAAAATCTTGAAGATGAATTCCTTATGTTCAGCGGCGATGCCAATTCCATTGTCAACAATCGAAAATACCCATTCTTCACCCAGCTTGTCAGCCGATATGGCGATGCTTGGGGTCGCTTTGCCGCGAAACTTGATAGCATTGCCGATCAGGTTCTGAAACAGCTGCACCAATTGAAAGCGGTCTGCCAAAATCGTGGGCAGGGGATTACAAATAATGGTCACGCTATGCTCTTTCAGAGTGAACGCCAGGTTCCTTAGTACCTCCTCGACCGCCGTGTTTACGTCGGTGGGCGCGGGTGTGACTCCGTTCCGCCCGATGCGAGAAAATGCGAGCAGATCTTCGAGCAACGCCTGCATGCGAGTGGCGCCCTCGACCGCATAGGCGATATACCTGTCGGCGGCTGAATCCAGCTTGCCGCGATAACGTTCGGACAGCAATTGCGTGTATGCCGCGACCATGCGAAGCGGTTCCTGCAGGTCATGGGAGGCGACATAGGCAAACTGCTCCAGGTCGCAATTAGATCGCGCCAGCTCGTCCACCTTGAGGGCGAGTTGCTCTTGGGCGCGCGTACGCTCCTTGCGAAGCCGAGTGTCCTCAAGCGCGCGTCGCACGCACTGCACCAGGCGTCCGAGATTGTCTTTGAGGACGTAGTCCACCGCGCCCTGCTTTACGCACTCGACCGCGGTTTCGCTGTTCAACGCACCCGTGACCAGAATCATGGGAATGGTCTGGTTCTTCTCGCGCAGTATGTCCAGCGTATCCATGCAGCGGAAGTTCGGCAGGCTGTAATCCGCCAGAATGACATCGTAGGAATTTTTCCCCAGGTGTGCGCGGACCTGGTCGCCGGTGTCGACGACGTCGGCCGTGACATCAAATCCGCCACGCCGGAGCTCAGCGACCTCGATCTCAGCGTCCGAGGGTGCGTCTTCGATCAAGAGGACGTGCATTCTTTGGTTGTTGTTCCCGTTATTGGGCGACGCTGTCATGGTTGTGACGCCGCCCGCCTGGCTTGCGCCGGATTAGACATGGGGCGCTGGTTGATGACCATCCAGTAGAGGCCGGTGCTTTTCACAATTTCGCGGAAGCGGTCGAAGTCGACTGGCTTCTGGATATAGCTATTGGCGCCAAGGTTGTAGCTGGCAATTAAGTCGCGCTCTTCTTTGGACGATGTAAGCACGACGACCGGCAACGCCTTGGTACGCGGGTCCTGCTTGACGCGCTTCAGGACTTCCAGCCCGGTCAGCTTCGGTAACTTGAGGTCGAGCAACACCAGGCGGGGAAGATGATCAAAGTCGCGTTGCTGAAAACGTCCAGTGCAGAAGAGGAATTCAACCGCTTCTTCTCCATCGCGAACCGCAAAAATGTTGTTGGCTAAGCGCTCGCGCCGCAGGGCGTGCAGCGTGAGTTCGAGATCGTCGGGGTTGTCTTCCACCAGCAAAATGTCAACTTCCATGGGTTCCATCATGAGATATCTCCTGCCGTAGCGGCCTCGCTTTCGATCTCAGCATCCTTGGCCCTGGTAAAACTCACATAAAAAGTTGCGCCTTTGTCGAGCTCAGCCTGGGCCCAGATGTGGCCACCGTGTTTTTGCACAATACGTTGCGCGGTAGCCAGACCCACTCCGCTGCCTTCAAAGTCTTCGGAGCGATGCAGTCGTTCAAAGACGCCAAATAGCTTATCGGCATAACTCATGTTGAAGCCCACTCCGTTGTCACGGACATACACCACCTGCTCGCCGGCCATCTGCTCGCAGCCGACTTCGATCATTGCCTTGGCGCGCGGCCGGGTGTACTTCAGAGCATTAGAAAGAAGGTTTTGAAACACCACTTTGAGCAGGGCCGGATCGCCTTTCACGTGAGGCAGGTTACGAATTCTCCACTCAACCTCGCGGCCTTCCATGTCCGGGGTGAGGTCGGCAATTACCTCTTTGACGACCGAGTGCAGTCCGGTGACTTGCAGCCTGAGTTCGTGCCGTCCGATGCGTGCCAGATTGAGGAGATCGTCGACCAGCATGCCCATTCTCCGGGTCCCGTCCTGGATACGTTGTAAATAATGCAACCCTTCCGGCTCCAGCGAAGCGCCGCATTCCTCCGCCAGCATCTTGGAGAATCCGGCGATGTGTCGGAGAGGGGCGCGCAAATCATGCGACACTGAATAGGTGAATGCTTCGAGTTCCTTGTTGGCAGCTTCCAGATCCGCGGTGCGCTCGCGCACCCGCTTTTCCAACTGCAGATTGAGATCGCGCACCTGACCCTCGACCGCCTGGCGCGCGGTGATGTCGTGCGCGATGCTGGAGATGCCGATGATCTTGCCTTCGGCATTTCTAATCGGCGATAGGATCAGCGAAACCTTAAGCCGGGTGCCGTCCTTCCGTACGCGTGTGGTTTCGTCGCGGGTCACCACCTTTCCTTCGGCTACTTCGCGCAAGCTACAGTTGCTCTCGTCCAGCCGATCTGCGGGAACAATGTAGTCCACCGATTGGCCGACGATCTCAGCCTCGGTATAGCCGTAAATCTGTTCTGCGCCTTTGTTCCAGCTGAGGATTTTGCCGGTCAAGTCCTTGCTGACGATGGCGTCACCAGAAGACTCAACAATGGTTGCCAGCAAGACATTGCGGGCCTCGGCCTGTTTGCGTTCAGTCATGTCGCGCAAAATGAGGGTGAATAGTATTCGCCCCCCCGCCTTGGTCTGTGAGATAGAGGCTTCAATTGGGACCTCGGTACCGTCGGCCCGCAGACCCCAAAGCTGGCCAATCGCGCCCATAGTGCGATTGGTTGCACCAGTCTCACCGAAGCGATGGATGTATTGCGCATGCGACGCCCGGAACCGCTCGGGAATAAAACCACTCAACGGCTGCCCCAAGGCTTGTTTGGCAGAGCACGCGAACATTTTTTCCGCCGCGACATTGAACAGCACGATGCGTTGCTCCGGGTCGATGGCCAGAATCGCGTCCATGGCTGACTCAATCACGCTGCTCAGGCGGGCCTCACTGGCGCGCAATGCCTGCTGGCTCTCAGCACCCAGCCCAATTTCTATTTGCAGAGAGTGATTGATCGACTCCAGCTCGGCGGTCCGATTTTGGATCCGAAGTTCTAGCTCTTGCGTCAGGCGTACGAGTTCCTGCTCGCGCTGAGCGCGTTCCCCAGCCTCGTGTTTCAACGCCTGATTTATAGCTTGCAACTGAGCAGGGCCCGGCAACGCGATGGCCTTGGGAACCAGTGGAACGAGCATGGCTGCGGTAACCACGGACACTGCCGCGGTAAATGCCTTCACTACTCCTGAGAGCAGGTAAGTGCCATGCCACACCGTCCAAACCTCCATCAGGTGAGTGGTGCCGCAGCCCAGAATGAATAGCCCAAACATCCAGAAGATCCAATTGAAGGGAAGGTCGCGGCGCTTTCCTACCAGATAAACCAGCGCGAGAGGAATGCAGTAATAAGCAAGTGTGATGACACTATCCGAGATTACATGCAGCCATACGATCTTCGGATCCCACAAATAGCAAGTGCCGTGCGGCAGGAAATCTGACGAGAATCTTTCCTTAGGAAATCCCAATGCTGCTTGCCCCTGCCAGTAAACTCTCCATCCGCGTAATTACCCGGCACAGTAGTCCGGCAACCTAATATCGTCAGATTTTTGGTTAACTTGAGCGAAGGGATGATGTGAAGATTGGCGGAAGGCCAAAGCCAGACTTGCTGGGTGTACCTGACCGGTGGGTCTGACTCTAACGGGTTCTGATTAAGCAGTCCTCAGACGCGCCGGTTCGTTTTTTGTTTGCAAGTGCTCCAGAAAGGCACGGTGTACGCGACTGCGGAAATGCCTCTTGAGTTGCACCACACCAATTCGACGGTAGGCGCCTTCGTCGGCCAAGGGGATGAACCTGCAACCCGGCCTTTCTTCGACCGCCATTTCCGGCACGATAGAGACGCCAACCCCCGCCGCCACCATCGCCATAATGGTGGCGAATTGCCCGCTTTCAAAAGCTACATTGGGATGCAGGCGGGCGCGTCCACAAGCCGCCAAAGTATTTTCGCGGAAGCAATGGCCCTCTTTCAGAAGCAGGAAGGGATCACTCTCGATCTCAGCAAGGCGTACGCGGGATATTTTGGCCAGGCGGTGATGCTGCGGAACCACCACGAATAGGCGCTCGCGAAACAATTCCCGGCACACACACTGGGTCGCAGGCAGAGGCAGCGCGAGCAGAGCAAGGTCAATTGCCCCTCGATTTACCAGGTTGAGAAGTTCGGCAGTCACTTCCTCCACAACGCTGATCTGCACTTGCGGGAACTTGCGCGCAAAAGTGGTGAGGCGCGCGGGAAGAAAATAAGGGGCGATGGTAGGGATTGCGCCAATGACCAGCTTGCCTTGCTCGGCGCCAGCCATCTCCTGAATTTCAATTTTGGATTCATCCACCTGCCGCAAAATTTCTTCAGCGCGAGGCAGGAAAGCTTGGCCCAATTGCGTGAGGCGCACCGCGCGGCCCAGGCGATCGAATAATTTTGTGCCCAGCTCGTCTTCAAGCTTGCGAATTTGCTGCGATAGCGAAGGCTGTGCCACATGCTCATGTGCAGCGGCGCGAGTGAAACTGCCGGTCCGGGCTACAGCGCAAAAATACCGAAGCTGATGAATCTGCATGAAACTACCGTTGTCTGTCGCCCTTGATTAATCTCTGTAGTCATCGATATAAAATTCGTCGATGTGCCGCAGCTGGGAAGATTTGTTTCCTCGCCTTCATGCGTCATTGTTGTAGACCAAAGAGCCGCGACGAATCTCCCAAAGGAAAATACTATACGTGAGATAGAAACTATATCTTAGACCTATTGCGGCCGCGGTGTTTACATTTAGAAAAAGCAAAGGATATAAAGGAGGTTTTAAATGCCAGATAAGAACGTGCCGGTGGTTAAACATGGTGATGTCACCCAGCGCGTCGGAGTGGAAGTCATCAAGGCGCGCGGGGTGGACGTGGATTTGCTGATCAAAAGGCTGATTGCGAATGCCGCCGCAGAATTTGCCAGCACCTACTACTACTACACCATTCTTCGCATGCATCTTGCCGGCCACGAAGACTACAAAGAAATTTGCGAGGACGCCCGCCTCGAGGACCGCGCCCACTGGGAGCTGATCGTCCCGCGAATTTATGAACTCGGAGGTGAGTTGCCCAACGACCTGCCAGCGTTCCACGATCAGGCTGGGTGCCGCGCCGCCAAGCTTCCGGATCCGCCTACCGCAGTGAATATTCTCACGCTGCTTCTGGAGTCGGAGCGGTGCGCGATCCGCAGCTGGATCGAAATTTGCGACATGACCTTTGGCAAGGACCCGCGGACTTACGATATGGCTTCGCGAATCCTCAACGAAGAAATTGAACACGAGGCCTGGTTCATTGAGTTGCTGGCCCATGAGCGCGACGGCAAGTCCATTCCATCCGGACACTTCCGCCGCGGCGAACCGGGCGAGGCGCCGTACAGCAAGAACCGCGGATTCTACAATCCGTAACTCTCTCAGCCCTGAATCTCCGTGTCTCTGTGACTGAATTCAAACTCTAACCACAGAGGCACGGATGCCACAGAGAACTCCGGGTTCCAGTTGGTGCTCCTGCAAAGGACGATTATTGTTATAGAGATATGCCGTCTGAACCGGAGGCGTTCGAAGTCACATTCGTGTTTCCAGACGGCTCGGCGCGAACAATTCCGGTCGGTCGGGAAGAGCACATCTGGGATGCGGCGTTTGCAGCCGGAATTACGCTGCCAGCAATGTGCCATCAAGGCTATTGCCTCACGTGCGCAGCAAAGTTAGAAGACGGAGGTGAAGTCGATCAGACAGATTCGCTGGTTTATTATTCTGCCGACGCCGAATCCGGTTTTGTTCTGCTCTGTACTGGCAAGCCTCGTTCAGACCTAAGATTGCGCACCCACCAGCAAAAGGAAATGAGACAGTTTCGCAAACAAAGGAAACTTATTGCGCCCTACTCGTGGACCGAAGAATAGGGCCGCGACGACACAGACTCGCGGAACATTCTTCCCACTGACAACGTAAATAGGCGAGTAGTGTAGTGTTTCCAAAATTCGCCACCGGAGCTCTTGACGATGGGCGCTGCCACTATTAACAGACCTGCGCCGAGCCAGGACCGCCAGTCACCGATGATGACCGGCATGGCCATCATATGGGCGATTGCGCTCGCCAAGTTTCTTTTTCATCTTTACTTCAACAACCGCTATGGTTATTTTCGCGACGAGTTCGATTACATTTCTTGCGGCGATCACCTTGCCTGGGGATACGTCGATCAACCTCCGCTCATTCCGTTTCTGATCCATGTTTCCCGCGCGGTGCTGGGAGATTCTCTGCGCGCCATACGTTTCCTGCCGGCACTGGCTTCGTCGCTGTTAGTAGTGCAGACCGCCTTGATTGCGCGAGAATTCGGCGGCAGGCGATTTGCACTCTTGCTGAGCGCAGTGACTGTGGTGATCGCGCCGCAATATTTATCAAACGGAAGTTTGCTGGGAACAAACTGTCTGGAACCGAATCTGTGGATGGGCTGTGCTTATTTCGTCGTGCTGGCAATCAAGCGCAACGATCCGCGTTTCTGGCTATGGGTTGGCGTGTTTGCGGGAATCGGCATGGAGGAGAAGTATTCGATCGCGTTCTTTATCCTTGGCCTCGTTGTCGGCTTGCTGCTGACCGAGCAGCGACGTGTTTTTCTGAATCGCTGGATTTGGCTGGGCGGGCTGGCCGCTCTCCTGATCTTCCTTCCTAATATGCTGTGGAACATTCACTACCACTGGCCGTTTCTGGAACTGATGCACAACATCCGGGCTGAAGGCCGGGATGTCGTGCTTCCTGCAGGACAATACTTGTTCCAACAGATGCTGCTCATCAATCCGCTAACCGCCCCCATTTGGATTACGGGTCTGATTGCATTCTTCGTCTCGCCGCTACTGAGGCCTTATCGTGCGCTGGGCTGGAGTTATGTCATCTGCTACGGGATATTTTTCGCTCTACACGGAAAAAGCTATTACCTGGCGCCCATTTATCCCATGCTGGTGGCCGGGGGCGCCGTGGTGCTCGAGTCGGCTCTCGATCGGCCGCGAGTGGCATGGGTCAAGCCAGCGGTTGTGATTTTCTTGCTTGCCGCCGGTGCGTATTTTGCTCCGGTCGTGGTACCGGTCTTGTCGCCGGACAGATTCATTGGTTACACGAAAAGACTGCCCTTCAGGCTGCCGGTCATGGAGCATTCGCACGCCCGTGCGGTACTGCCGCAATGGTACGCGGACCAGTTCGGCTGGCAGGAAATCGTGGATGAAACTGCTGTAGCGTGGAAGCAGCTCAGCCCCGCCGAGCGCGACGATTGCGGTATTTTTGCCCAGGATTATGGACAGGCGGGCGCAATTGATTTCCTCGGGCGCCGCTATGGCCTACCGCGATCACTGAGCGGGGATAAAACTTTTTTTCTCTGGGGGCCTCGCGGCTATTCAGGCAATTGCCTGGTCGTTCTTGATGACACGCCGGAAACCCTTGAGCAACTGTGGACCAATGTCCAATACGTAGGGGCCTCCGCCGATAATCCTTACGCACTGGAGAGAAATATTGATGTTTTTATTTGCCGCGGCTCAAAGTTTGGCACCCTCGCCGACCTTTGGCCCAAGCTGAAGAAGTGGCGTTAACACCTCAATCAGCTATACCAGTCCGCTCTGGTCAAAGGAAGGCTACTGCGTCCAGCGGCGCATTTCACCAAAAGGGATTGGTAGAGATCCAGCTTTCCGGATTGGAAATAATAGGCTGAACCGGCGAGATATAGTCGCCAGATTCTCGACTTCTGCTCGCCAACCAAATTAGTTGCTTGTTCCGTGCCGGCTTCCACGCGCCGCAGCCAATGGCGTAGTGTGAAGTAGTAATGTTCGCGCAGGTTCTCTACATCGCGCACTTCGAATCCAGCTTCTTCCGCGCTTTGCAGCGTCGTATAAATCGGAGCGAGTTCACCGTCGGGAAAGACATAGACGTCGGTGAAAGTTCGTTCGGCGGATTTCGGCCGGTTTCCGGCGCGCCCGATTCCGTGATTGAGAAACAAACCGCCGGGTTTGAGTAGTTGAAAGGCACAGCGAAAATACTCGGGTAACGCGCTCTCTCCCACGTGCTCGACCATGCCGACACTTACCAATTTGTCGAACTCGCCGAATTGGGCCGCGTCGCGGTAGTCGACTAAGCGGACTTTGCAGCGTGATGAAAGCCCAGTGTCTTTGATTCGTCTTTCCGCGAGGGCGAGTTGTTGCTCGCTCAATGTGATTCCGATTGCTTGAACTCCGTAATGCCTCGCGGCGTAAATGATCAGGCCGCCCCAGCCGCAGCCGATGTCAAGCAAACGCTCCCCGGGACGAAGCCGCAGCTTGCGGCAAATGTAATCGAGTTTCTGTGCTTGCGCCGTCTCCAGACTGTCATCCGGCGATTTGAAATAGGCGCACGAATAGATCATCGCGGGATCAAGCCACAACTTATAAAAATCATTGGAAACGTCGTAGTGAAAACTGACCGCCTGACGGTCGCGCATTTTGGAGTGGGCCCTCCCGCGAAGTTCGACACGCGGGTCTTCATCATGAAGTTGTGAAGGAAGGCCGAGTAGCAGGCTTGCCAAAAGCAGTTTCTTCCCTGGACCGAAATGCTTTTGCTCGAGGTACTCTGCGACTGTAAAGATCGCGAGAATGTCGCCGGAAATATCAAAATCTCCGTAGATGAAAGATTCGCCGAGCGCGACTTGTCGGTCAGAACGAAGCAGCGCACGCAAAACGCTGGGATGATGAATATGCCAGGTGAAGCGGCAGAACTGGCCGGTTTCGGGATTCCAGCGCGAACCGTCCCAGAATTCAACGGCAAAATCGCGCGGTCGGTATTCGCGCAGCAACTCTTGTATGGCCGTCTTGGCCTTCGACGCCGGCTTGCTCTCGACAGGCTGTCCCCGTTCTGCCATCACCCTCAATTATGCTCCGTCTAATCTTGGATGATCACAGAAAAATCCACGCCTTCCCAACGTCGCGCTTCAGGCCAATAAAAAGTAAACACCAGTGTGTGTCCAGCATCCATGCTATTGGTAGGAAGATCTGCGACGTAGATTCCGACACCGGTGCCTCGCGTGGGAGAGTCTTGCGACGTCTGCCAGCCGTCAGCACTCCAATGCACAAGCGCCGGCGCCTGAGTAGCTATGCGCAGAGTTTTTCCAGCGGGAACGATACGGCATTTGTTGTTGAAGCGCCACTCGCAATAAACCGCCTTGCGATTCTCGACGCGATAGCGTTTCACGGTTTGCGGCGGCTGGTCAAAGATTTTGCCGTCTTTCAGCGAACGCACCAGCTTGATGTACTCCGAATGCGCCCACACTAGCGGGCAAGCTGAACCAGAGGCTTTGCCGAAAAATAGCTCACGATCGGGAATATCGGCTGCGTCCCACACCTGTTCAGGCAAAAGCCGGCTTCTGTTGGAAGAGAAGCTCATAGTGCGCAGCAGATCTTCTGCGTCGTTCCTATTCCCGGCTTCGAGCTCGTAGTGCGCTCGTTCACCTGAAAGCAGCGGCCACGGTCGACCGATACCGGTACCATCAAATGGCCGGCCGTCGGCGTGTTCGCCATACCCGTCGTCGTTGTAGCGATACCAGCACGGCCCTTGCGGCAGCTTCACTCGAAGCAGCGCGTCCACCACCTTAATGGTGTTGAGAATCTTCGGATCGTCAGCTTTGCGCAAACCAAAGCGAACCAGCGCCAGCGCATCTGGACTGATAATGTGCGAAGCGCGTTCGAGACCCTGACCCGGCGGGCGATTTTTGATGGGAACAAATCCTTCGGTTGGCGAGGCAGCACAGTCAGTTTCCGGTGGCGCGATGCGAACGTAATATCCATCAACCCCGATCTGCTTCGCCAGCCCACCATTGGTCGAGTAAGTCCAGCGCTCGACACTATCGTTCCAGGTGTCGGCCAGATCACGAAGATATACCGCGATCGCGGATTCATTGACTGCGTCAGCGATGTCCGCGGCCGCCAGCAGACCGGCAATTTCGACTGCCAGCGTGAATGGTGAATACCCCGCGTCTTCTTCCCAACGATCCTGTTGGGTCACCGGCCCATTGCACGCAATGAAGCTTACCGCGCGCCGCACCATCGGCCACCAGCGCTGTATGTCTCCAAGTGCGGACTGAGCTTCCCTGCGAAACAAATCGACCAGCAAGATGGGAAACGCGGCTTCGTCCATCTGCGATCCGCCCCAGTAGGCGCGGCCGTCGAGCCACATGTTCTGCGGCCAGCGCCCATCGGCCTCCTGCGTGGCCTCAAGATAATGCAGAACGCGGAATGCGTCACCTACCGCACCCGCCGCGAGAAAACCGCCCGCCGTTTCGACGAGGTCACGCGGCCACACCAGGTGATATCCCCCAAGGTCTTCGTCACCTTTATTAAATCCCCAGGGAATAGATAGGCTGGCGATCACACCGCCAAGAAAGTCTTTGGACTCATGGGCGCGCAACATGGCGGTGCTGGCGCGATACAGATCATGATCCTCGCCACGATCGAGAGGCATGAGTCCTTTCTGCCAATTTCTCCATTGCGAAACGTACTCGCGAAAAAGAACGTTGTAATCGTCGAGCAGGCTGGCGCGAGCTTGCTCTGCCGCTTCTGCCCAAATTCCTCCAAAGCCGAGCGCGAGAACAAATTCGCCGCTGTTTGACAGGTCGATCTCTCCGGTGAGAGCCACGTTGCCGTTCTCGGCCCGCGCGTATTGTTGGCTAAGCTGAAAATTCCGCGTGAGATCTTGCCAGCCATCGGAGTGACCGGCGAAGCCGACCGACATTTTCTTCCATGGAACCGAGCAGGCGAGTGCTAAGGCAAGTCCTCCCGGAAATTCGGCAAACAACATGGGAACGCCTTTGTAGTCGCCGATCCAACCGGTATTGTGATTGCCGAAATTACCGAGGTGAGGAGCAAGCAGCGCGTACAGGCGATAATTCGATTTCTCGGCTAGATTCATTGCCTCAAAGCGGGTTTTCTGCAGGACCACATTGCGGTGAGGGTCGGCGAAAATCTCCTTCGCAATGCGATATTTCTCTCCGAGCTCGGTATTCAGCAGACGAAACCCAGGGACGCCAGGCTCGAAGGGAGCAACTTCAAATTTGCAATGCCTTTTTTCTTCGGAGAAGAAACCCTTGCCATCGGTGACCAGCAGGCCCAGATCACGCGTGCACGCCATGTCCACGCGCGGGTAATAAATTTCATTCAGGATGCCGTGGCTGAGCGTGAACCACACGCGGCTGCTGCGGTTGAGCGCAGTGCCAACCCCGCTTTTGGCGCTCGAAGTCCAGCGCGGAGGAATGCCAGGCCATCCGGGCGCGGCAGTATTTGAATCGCTCACCGTGAGTTCCAGGCCCCGGCATTCGGGCCGGAGCAGACTATTTGGAAATTGGAATAGTATCAGGCAGAGTCAATCGACCGGAATAGAGTGCCATGCCAACGACTGCATCAATTCCTAGTTGGTCGAGATGCTCAACTTCTTTGAAAGTTGCAATGCCGCCAGCAACGATGAGCTGTTTGCTGGTTGCCTGGCGCAACGGGCGGACCGCATCGAGCGGAAAGCCAGCCATCAAACCTTCAGTATCGATATGAGTGTAGAGAAATGCGCTGCAGAAAGGATCGAGCGCCTGAATCATTCCAAGGGAAGAAATGGCTGTAATCTCGCGCCAGCCGTGGATTGCCACCTTGCCGCCTTTTGCATCAAGACCGAACACGAGCTTGCTCTCACCAAGTTCTGCCGCGAGTTGTTGCGCGAAATCGATATTTATTTTCCCGTCCTGAATTAGCGCAGAACCCAGGATCACGCGTTGCGCACCGAAATTCAGCATCTGGCGGGCAGTCGCGAGCGAACGAATTCCGCCACCAACCTGGCAGGGAAGTCGCTTCACAAAGAATTCAATCAGGTCTGAATTCGCACCGAGGCCCATGGCGGCATCGAGATCGATGAGTTGCACGAGCGGAAAGGTGGAGAAGCGACTGATCCACGGATCGAAATTATCGAATTCCAGCGCCTTGCGGGCGCCCTGTATAAGTTGAACAATCTTTCCACCCATGAGATCGATTGATGGAATCAGCATGGAAACCTCACGGGAATTCCAGCGGTAAAAAGACGACTTTTCAATTCGGAGATGGAGGTCAGGCCAAAGTGGAAAATGGATGCTGCCAGCGCGGCATCGGCGGCGCCTTCCCGAAAAACGTGGACGAAGTCTTCGGTACCGCCCGCGCCTCCGGATGCAATCACCGGAATCCGCGCCGCTTCTGAAATTCTTCGGGTTAGCTCACAATCAAAACCTTCGCTGGTTCCGTCCCGATCCATTGAGGTGAGCAGAATTTCGCCCGCCCCGCGACTCTCAGCTTCTCGTGCCCATTGCAGTGCATCTTTGCCGGAAGCTTCGCGTCCGCCGGAGGTCCAGGCTTCGAATGTGCCGCTCTTGCGCTTGGCGTCGATGGCCACAATCACCGCCTGTGAACCGAAGCGGTGCGCGATACAGGTGATCAGCGAGGGATCAGCAATCGCGGCCGAGTTGATGCTGATTTTGTCCCCGCCGGCATCGAAAATTGCTGCCGCATCTTGCAGGGTGCGCACCCCTCCGCCGACTGTGAACGGGATAAAAAGCTCCTTCGCGGTGCGCCGGACGGTTTCAAGCAGGGTCGCGCGTCTCTGGTGTGTGGCAGTGATATCGAGCAGAACGATCTCATCAGCTCCGGCTGCGCTGTGAGCTGCGGCCAACTCAGCGGGATCACCGGCATCGCGCAGATCGAGGAATTGCGTGCCCTTGACAACGCGGCCGGCGTCAACGTCAAGACAGGCGATGATTCGTTTCGTCAGCATTCTAGAAATCGCAAAAGTTTTGCAGGACTTTCAGACCCGTCGCACCGGACTTTTCCGGATGAAATTGGACACCGAACAAATTGTCTTTTTCAGCCGCAGCGGAAAACCCGCCACCATATTCACATTCCGCTGTTGTTGCGGCCAGAAGTGGAACGCGGTAGGAATGGGTGAAATATACGTAAGATCCGGGAGCAATCCCGCGCAGCAAACGGGACGCGCTGTTCCGGATCTGCAAACTGTTCCATCCAACATGCGGAGATTTCACACCTGGCGGAAAGCGGCAGCACTCTCCGGGCCACAGCGCGAGACCACGCACCTCAGGCGCTTCTTCACTCGAAGCCAGCATCCATTGCATGCCTACGCAAATACCGAGAAATGGAACGCCGCCTTCGATGCTTTCTGCGATCGCAAAGCGAAGGCCGGAATCATTCAAAGCCTTGGTCGCGGCGAAATGGCCGACGCCCGGAAGCACGATTTTCTCTGCGTCCGCGACCTGCGCCGGATCTGAGGTGACGACCGTTTCCGCGCCGAGGTGATCGAACGCCTTCTTCACCGAAGTAAGATTGCCTGCTTTGTAATCAACGATGGCAATCATTAGAGCAGTCCCTTGGTGCTGGGGAGGAGGCGTTTCATTTGCTGGTCGTGCCAGCAAGCTGCCCGCAGCGCGCGCGCAAAGGCTTTGAACAACGCTTCCAGTTTATGATGATTCGAGCGGCCATAGACTATTCGGGCGTGCACATTGGCATTTGCACCACGTGCAAAGCCGTCGAAGAAATCCGGCACCAACTCTGATTGCAAATCGCCGACTAGCCGCACGCGAACCTTAGTATCCACAACTGAGGCAGCGCGTCCGGAAAAATCAACCGCGACCAGCCCCAGAGTCTCGTCCATGGGCATTACGAAATATCCGGCGCGCAGAATTCCGCGCTTATTGCCCAGCGCCTGCGCAAATGCTTGTCCCAACGCGATTCCCACATCTTCGACCATGTGGTGCTGATCGACGTCAAGGTCTCCACTTGCGGAAAGATCGAGGTCAAATCCGCCGTGGTGCGCGAATAGTTCGAGCATGTGATCAAAAAACCTAATACCGGTAGAAACCTGGTAACGACCCCGACCTTCGATTACGAGGCGAATACGAATTCTGGTTTCTTTAGTGTTGCGATCTATCGCTGCTTTTCTCATCCTGCCACCTTCTGTAGCAGCCCGATTTCCGAAAATACTTCGCGCATCGACGCAAGCAGCCGCTGGTTGTGCTCGCGAGTGCCAACCGTAATGCGAACGCAATCCTGGCAGCCGTAGTCGCTGGAGCGGTCGCGAACCAGAATCCCGCGCGTGCGCATGGCTGAAACAAATGTTTTGCAGTGCTCGCCAAGATACATCAGCACAAAATTTGCGCGGCTGGGCCAGAAGCGGAGACCCCAGAATTCAAGCTCAGATTCAAGTTCGCGACGGCTTTCAAGGGACTGAGCGACGTAACCCTCGATGAAGGTTTTGTCGTCCAGTGCAGCGGGCAAGCAAGCCAGCGCCACAGAGTTCAGGTTGTAAGGCGAGTTGGCCCGTCGCAGCACACGCATCTGGCCGGTGTTGCCCATCAATACGCCGATCCGGAGCCCGGCCATTCCATAAGCCTTCGAGAAAGTTCTGGAGACGAAAAGATTGGGGAGCTCGCGCCATTGGGGAACCATTGTCTCGCCGCAGAATTCGAAATAGGCTTCATCAATTAGGATCGCGGCGTCGGGAGCTGCTTTCGCAATTGTGACGAGATCGGGTAGCAAGGCGAAAGCTCCGGTAGGGTTGTTGGGGTTTGCCACAGCGATGAAACGTGTGCGGCCGGTGATTGCAGAGAGAACGTCAGCTGTAGGGAAATTGAAGTCCTGACCAGCGGGGATCGAGATTACTCGAGCCCCCGTGGCTGCCGCGTAAATTTCGTACATCGCGAACGTCGGCACAATCACCAGCGCCTCGTCGGCGGCTTCGAGATAGGTCTCACAAATCAGATGAATGGCTTCGTCGGTGCCGTTGGTCAGAAGCAGTTCTTTCGGCGAAACTCCAAAAGCCGCAGCCACAGCCTGTTCTGCTGGCTCGCGCACGGGATAGCGAGCCAGAATCTCGCCATCTAGTTCGCGCAGCTTTTCCAAAACGCGCGGAGAGCAACCGGCGGTATTTTCGTTGAAGTCCAGCCGCAAGCCATCGCGGTTGCCGAGGGGAGGGTGATATTCCTTCAATCTGCGCACCACTTCTCTGGCCTCAAGCACCAGGGCACCTCACACGGATCGAATCCGCATGGGCCCGGAGGCCTTCAGTTTCAGCAAGGCAGACGACGGTTGGCGCAATCCGGGCCAAACCTTTGAAAGACAGTTCCTGGACGGAAATTACTTTCACAAAATCCGTCACGCTCAGGCCGCCACGAAAGCGTGCCGCGCCCGCGGTGGGCAAAACGTGATTCGGGCCGGACGCGTAGTCGCCGGCTGCTTGGGCCGAGTGATTCCCGATGAAAACAGATCCGGCGTCGCGCACCAGCGGCAAGTCTTTTTTCTCAACAGTAATGTGTTCGGGTGCAATACGATTTGCCCAATGAAAGGCCTCTTCTCGTGAACTTGCGATCAAGATTGCGCCGCGAGTCTCAAGCGATTGTCCGGCAATGGCATTCTTATCGTGTTCGCGTGAGGGTAATTGTTTCGCGACAGCACCAGCGAGTTTGCGCGACGTTGTGATGAAGACTGCCAGTGTTTCCGGATCGTGCTCAGCCTGCGCAATCAGATCCGCGGTGATAAAAGATGGGTTTCCGCGTGAGCTGACGATTACAACTTCGGTTGGTCCGGCCAGCATGTCGATCGAGCAATCGAATGCCACGAGTTTTTTGGCAGCAGTGATGTATAAATTTCCCGGGCCGACGATCTTATCCACGCGCGGAATAGTTTCTGTACCATACGCGAGCGCAGAGATCGCCTGAGCGCCGCCGACCCGATAGAACTCCCGAACCCGCAGCATGGCAGCCGCGGCAAGAACTTCGGAGCTAGGGCGCGGGGAAACTACCCGAATGTTTTTTACTCCAGCGACTTGTGCAGGGATGACGGTCATCAGCAAAGTCGAGACCAGCGGGAACCGACCACCCGGTACGTAGCAGCCGACCGAGTCGAGCGGACGGACCAACTGCCCCACAGAAATGCCGTTGCGGGATCGAGTCCATGTGTTTAGTTTTTGCCACTCGCAAAATCGACGAATGTTTTTTGCTGCCTTTCGCAATGCGATCTGAAGTTGCACTGGGGCACGCTTCCACGCGCTCTTCATTTCGGAGTCGCAAACCCGTAATGGCTGAGTTGTTTCGAGTCCATCCAATTCACTAGCGTATTTAAGAAGCGCGCGATCTCTATCCCGGCGCACATCTTCGACGATGCGCCGCACTGCGGGTTCAACTTCACCGAGCCGCGAGCCGCGATTCTCCAGAGCAGTCACGTACGCGTCTGCAGCTTTGCCCTCGAGAATCCGCATTACATGACCACCTTGTTCAGCGGATATTCGACGATGCCTTGCGCATTCGCTTCTTTGAGGCGGGGAATTACCTCCCAAGCCTGCGATTCTTCGATGACAGTGTTGACGGCCAGCCAGTCCGGATCGCTGAGGGTGGAAATAGTAGGACGCTTAAGCGCGGGCAGCACGCTCAGCACGGCGTCAAGGTTTTCTTTGCGAACATTCAGCATGAGGCCGACGCGGTCTTTGGCTTCCATCGCGCCGCGCAGCATAAGCGCCAGATTCTCGATCTTGCGGCGCTTGCTGCAATCCGCCCACGAAGTTTTGTTGGCGATGATCTGGGTATTACTTTCGAGAACCGTGTCCATGATGCGAAGGTGATTGGCGCGCAGTGAGCTGCCGGTTTCGGTGACCTCCACGATCGCGTCCGCCAGCATAGGAGGTTTGACCTCGGTTGCACCCCAGGAGAACTCAACCTGAACGTTTACGCCGCGTCCCGCAAAATAATTCCTCGTGACGTTCACCAGTTCGGTCGCGATGATGCGGCCGCTTAGGGCTTCAGCTTTTTCGTATGCCGAGCTCTCCGGGACTGCCAGCACCCAGCGAACTTTTCCCCGGCTTTGTTTCGCGTAGATGAGATCAGAAACCGTAACCACTTCAAGCCCACTTTCGATCACCCAATCGAGCCCGGTCAATCCGGCATCGAGGGCGCCATGTTCGACATAACGCGCCATTTCTTGAGCGCGAATCAGCATGCACTCGATCTCCGGATCGCCAGTAGAAGCGAAGTACGAACGCGAGTTGGTGTGGATGGGCAACCCAGCTTGCGCGAAGAGTTGCAGCGTGGCTTCCTGCAAGCTGCCTTTTGGAATTCCTAAGCGGATCTTCATCGCGCGATCTCCGCAGTCTCCGCGTTACCGGCGAGCGTAATCGCTTTGGTGAAGCACGACCGGGTTCCCTCGTGGCAGACGACGCCCGCGCCCTCGACTTGAACCTTAATCAAAAGCGAATCGCGGTCGCAGTCAGTACGGGCGGATATGACCTTCAGCCGGTTACCAGAGGTTTCGCCTTTGGTCCAAAGCTGGTTGCGGGTTCGGCTGTAAAAAGTTACGTACCCGAGCGCTTGAGTTCGCTCCCATGCGTCACGATTCATGAAGCCAAGCATCAGGATTTCCGCGTTGCTGGCGTCCTGAACGATGGCGGGAACGAGGCCCTGCATCTTGTCGAAGTCAATTTTCATAGAATTGCTCTGCCGTCCCTAAAACAAAAAACCCGCTGAGCTTTGCGCTTCAGCGGGCCTTAAAACTCGTGTTGCTGGCTAACTCAGCCGCACACCTCCGCCGTCGCGCTATGCGCGTGATGGTGGTGGTGATGGTGACGAGTCAGCATGAAAGATTAAGCTAAGCGACTTACTGAATACGGTCAATGCGAAAGATTCGATGCCTGTTATCGTATTTCGTAATGCGTGGGCCTTGGCGAACCGCAGCACCTGCTGTTCCGGAGAAGCCTGCCGCGTATTGAGCCTGAAGTTGCTGGGCGGCCACCCGCACACCCTCGGCGTTCCAGTGAGTATCGTCGGGCCAGTAGAGTAGTTGTCCGTGTTCAAGCGCTTCTGCAGCAGCTTGCTGAAGCGCTGGAGCGGTGTTTACGACCGGCACGTCATTCAGTTTTTCCTCCAGTTCTTCGAATGCTTCACGCTTGTTGGTTTTCGCGGCGTCATCGATCAGCGGTTGATAGACGGTATATTTGCTAGGCACGAGAATGACAATCAATCGAAAGCCCCGCTGCTGTAGTTCCTTATTCAGGACGTGGAAGTATTTTGCCCACCAAGTGGGTCCGTTCGAGGCAGCTTTCTCCAAATCCTCTCTAAAAAAAAGCATTGTTTGGCCGGTGCGCAAGCGATTTCGAACAACATTTACAGCGTAGGGGTTGGGCATGAGCTGCCCATCGTATAGACGTCCCACAAGTTCGCGCGACACATTTCCTAGTGGCGAATATTCGGCGTTTTCAGACCAGCGATCAGAACGCTCGAACTGAGTGCCCTCCTGCAACAAAGGAAGCGTGCCAAGGCTCCTGTCCATCAGCTCAAAGAAGACAGTGCCACTCGTCATGCCGAGTTGATCAATCAATTCCATGAGCTGTTCGCGGGTAATGGCGCGTATAGGCGCACATGAGTTGTAGATACGCAGGCCGGTGCGCTGGGAAAGTTGCGAGAGCAGAGTTGCGTCGCCAGCCTGCTCGGCGCCTATACCGAAAGAGTCTCCCATCAGAATGGCATCGTAAGGGCCGGATGATGCCGGGTTGGCGAATCCCCGTCCGTCTACATGGATGTTCATGGGCCGGTACCAGCGGCAATCAACACAGTTGCTGAGCGATGCCAAGTCACCGTACGCGCGAAGATTTTGGTAGGTGAAATTGGTGCGGAACGGTCCCATGTTATGCGGGCCGGTGACCATGGCGAATTCATGCACGCGAAACGTGTACCACTGAGGCGGCGCGAAGCGCAGCATGATATCGAGCAGGGCCCAAAGCAGGAGCACACGCGGCAGGAGGTATCCGCAGCGGAGAATCGAATTACGAGTTGCCATGGGTTGTCCGCTCAAAATTGGAAATACAAGAACGGCGATCGCTGTCCGCCGCTAATCATGATTAAGCAGCAGACCAGGCCAACCGCAAGGGCACATGCGGTCCGCGGACTCCACTGGTGCGACATCTCAAACGTATTGGGAGCAGCGTGAGCGATTGCCGCTGCGACCGCAACGCACGCCACCAGCCCGATTGCTCCTGTGAACATGTAGCCGCTGGTTGGATAAAGCATTTTGGCGAGCCACTGCGTGGCCATAGCAAATGAATCGGCGCGGAAAATTACCCACCCGATGATCGAGAGCAGGAACATGGCACCGCGACGGAGGAACTTTGGCAGGGCGTCCCAGTTTTCGCGGAAGATCTTATAAAAAATTAGCAACGCGCCGTGGTAACCGCCCCACACGAGAAATGTCCAATTCGCGCCATGCCAGACCCCGCCCAAGAGCATGGTAATGAGCAGATTGCGGTACATGCCAGTACGATTGCCGCCGAGGGGAACGTATAGATAATCGCGCAGGCAAGTCGAGAGTGAGATGTGCCAACGGCGCCAGAAGTCCGAGGGATCAAGGGCCTTATAGGGTGAGTTGAAATTTTGCGGAAGACGGATCCCGAACATGTGC
>Ga0070717_10000315_pt1 | contig 31661 bp, 27 predicted proteins | sample LARL113metaG_FD_71366 | JGI IMG/M metagenome (GOLD analysis project Ga0070717, IMG submission 71366) | Corn, switchgrass and miscanthus rhizosphere microbial communities from Kellogg Biological Station, Michigan, USA - LAR L11-3 metaG | ecosystem: Host-associated > Plants > Roots > Rhizosphere ...
CCGCTACCGCGATCTTGCACGCTCACCGAGCCAACGCCACCACACCGAAGTGACCTCGAAGCGCTGACACCCAGGTGACCTTTTGGCGCTGACACTTCCCCCCATTGGCGATATCGCTAACCGCCAATCGCTAACCGCTGAATTCACACCCACGACCTCGGCACGAACAACCGCTCGTACAGATTGATCGCGTACCGATCGGTCATCCCTGCCACGAAGTCGATGGCCAGCCGCTCGGTCGTCTCTTCGCTCTCGACCGGCAGGAACTCCTCGGCGTGCGCGACGACGTGCTCGAAGAGCGCGGTGACGACCCGCTTCGCCTTCTCCAGCTCGTCGCGCACGGCGGGGATCAGGTACATGTGCTCGAACATGTAGCGGCGCAGCTCTTCGAGCGCTTCGAGCACCTCGGGGGACATCGCGATCGCTTCGTAATCGCACGCCAGCGTCGAGGCGATCGTGTCGCGCACCATGCGGTCGATGCGCGCGCTGCCGGTGCGGCCGAGCGTGTCGCGGATCGCCTTCGGGATGTCGTTCTCGGTCAGTAGGCCGGCGCGGATGCCGTCGTCGATGTCGTGGTTCACGTACGCGACGATGTCGGAGATGCGCACGATGTCGCCCTCGAGAGTGAGCGCTCGCGCGCGCGGCCGCGAGCGCAGGAGCTCGCCCTTCTCGCCCTTGGAGTGCTTGAGGATGCCGTCGCGGACTTCGACGGTGAGGTTGAGGCCGCGGCCGTCGTTCTCGAGCTTCTCGACGACGCGCACCGACTGCCGGTAATGATCGAAGCCGCCGCGCACGAGCTTGTTCAGCGCGGCCTCGCCGGCGTGCCCGAACGCGGAGTGGCCGAGGTCGTGGCCGAGGCCGATCGCCTCGGTGAGGACTTCGTTGAGGCGCAGCGACTTAGCGATCGTCCGCGCGATCTGCGTCACTTCGAGCACGTGCGTGAGGCGCGTGCGGTAGTGATCGCCCTCGGGAGCGAGGAACACCTGCGTCTTGTGCTTGAGCCGGCGGAACGCCTTGCAGTGGATGATGCGGTCGCGGTCGCGCTGGTACGACGGGCGGAGGTCGTCCTCGTCCTCGGCGCGGGCGCGGCCGCGCGTCTCCGCGCTGCGCGCCGCCTGCGGGACGAGCGTGTCGGCTTCGATCTTCTCGAGGGTCTCCCGGATCGACATCGCGTCAGCCGACCAGCTCTCCGCGCAGCACCGTCACCGCGCGCCCGGCGAGCTTCACGCGGTCGCCGGCGAGGCGCACGCGGAGCGCGCCGCCGCGCGCGGAGGCCTGCCAGGCGTTCATCTCCGTCTTGCCGAGGCGCGCCGACCAGTACGGCGTCAGCGCGCAGTGCGCCGAGCCGGTCACCGGGTCCTCGTCGACGCCGACCGCGGGCGCGAAGAAGCGCGACACGAAGTCGTAGCCGTCCGTCGTGGCGCGGCTCGTCACGATCGCGCCGCGCACAGGGAGCTGGCGCAGCACGGCGAAGTCGGGGCGCAGCCCGCGCACCTCGTCCTCCGACTCGACTTCGACGAGGTAGTCGAACTCGTTGCGGCCGACGTAGCGCGCGTTCGTGATGCCGAGGGCGTCGAAGAGACCGGCCGGCGGCGCGATCTCCTCGTTCGTCTTGGCGGGGAAGTCGAGCTCGATGAAGTCGCCGTCGCGCGACGCCGTCAGCACGCCGCTGAGCGTGTGGAAGCGCGCCGTCGCGCCGGGCGCGAGCACGCCTTCCTCCCACATCGCGTGCGCGCTCCCCAGCGTCGCGTGGCCGCACAGCTTCACCTCGGCCGCGGGCGTGAACCAGCGCAGCGACCAGTCGTCGCCGCGCGGCAGGAGGAAGGCCGTCTCGGAGAGGTTCATCTCCGCGGCGACCTTGGCCATCCACGCATCGTCACGCTCGCGGTCGAGGAAGCAGACCGCGGCGGGGTTGCCGCGGAACGGCTCCGACGTGAACGCGTCGACCTGCAGCAGCCGCACTAGAACCCCGGCACCTTGCCCGACTTCTTGTACAGCACCCACACCATGAAGAAGCCGAGGATGATCGTGCCGGCCGCGCAGGCGTCGCGCGCCGGGTTGCTGAACATCGTCGGGTAGTGATTGCTGATCATGAACAGCACCAGCGGCACCGACATGTACGTGTTGTGCCGCGAGCGCAGCCCGGCGATCTTCACCTCGGGCGAGTCCGGCGCCAGCGGCGTCCCGGCCTTCAGCCCGCTGATGATCTTCTTCTGGTACGGCCAGATGATCATCCAGACGTTCAGCGCCATCGTCGTGCCGAAGGTCATGCCGCCGTGGATGTAGAGAGCGCGCGAGCTGTAGTGGCCGACGTATTCGAGCAGCAGCCACACGCCCGCGTAGAGGATCAGGCAGATGATCGCGCCGACGACCTTGTTCGCCAGCGCCTTCATGATCGCGTTGTAGACCACGAAGCCGACGGCGAGCGTGACGAGGTAGACGGCCAGCCAGAGCCACGGGTTGTTGTTCTTGAACGTGTCTTCGAACAGCACGTCGCGCGACTGGTAGTAGATGAGGCCGGCCAGGACGAAGCCGGTGATCCAGGTCCACGCGGCGCCCCAGCGGAACCAGAACAGCGCGCGCGGCATGAGCTCGGGATTGACCGCTTTCTTCGTCGGGCCGTCGATCTTTCCCTGGAATGGGCCGTTGACCCAGTTGAAGAAATAGAGATGACCGATCCACGTGATGCCGGCGATTACGTGCGCCCATCGAAAAAAGAGGTTCAGTAACGTGTTCAGCGGTTCGTTCATGCGCCCTCCTCAAAGATCCGTCGTTTGGAGTAGCCTGCGCCGGATTATATGGAATTCCAAGATCGCATAGCCGTCGTCACCGGCGCGTCGAGCGGCATCGGCGCGGCATGCGCCCGAAAACTTCTGGAGCGCGGGGCGCGCGTCGTTCTCTTCGCGCGCTCCCTGGCGGCGCGGCACGAAGACCGCATGCTGGCGCTCTCCGGCGACGTCGCCGACGAAGCCGCGATCTCGCGCCTCTTCGACGAGACGGAGTCGCGCTTGGGCGCGTGCGACATCCTGATCAACAACGCCGGCATGATCGATCCGAAGCCGATGGTCGCGACGAGCGCGGACGACTGGGACCGCATGTTCGCGGTGAACGTCCGCGGCGCGTTCCTCTGCGCGCGGCGCGCGCTGCCGTCGATGATCGAGCGGCGCCGCGGCGCGATCGTGAACGTGGCCTCGATCTCCGGCGTCCTCGGCCCGGAGAAGTTCCCCGGCTACGTTTCCTACTGCGCGAGCAAGGCCGCGGTGATCTCCATGACCGAGGCGTTGTCGATCGAGGTGAAGGACCGCGGCGTGCGCGTGAACTGCGTCAGCCCCGGCTCCGTCGACACGAAGATGTGGGCCGAGGCGAGCGGCGGCGCGCCCGCCGGCATGACGCCGGACGAAGTCGCGGAGACGATCCTTTTCCTCGCCTCCGATCGCTCGCGGCCGATCAACGGACAGAACGTGCATGTCTGGTGAGAGGGGGCAGGGCGCAGGGCGCGGGGCGCAGATGGCGAATTCGCGAGAACACGACCTGCGCCCTGCCCCCTGTGCCCTGCGCCCTACGTGGGTGGACATCGACCTCGCCGCGTTCCGCCGCAACCTCGACGCGATCGCGCGCATGCTCCCGGAGCGCTCGCGCATCATCGCCGTGCTGAAGGCGAACGCGTACGGCCACGGCGCCGTGGCGCTCGCGCGCGAGTGCAACCACGACCGCGTGGCCATGCTCGCCGTGGCGCTGCTCGAAGAGGCGCTGGAGCTCCGCGCCGCGGGCATCACCCTGCCGATCCTCGTCTTCGGCTCGCTGACGCGCGAGCAGATCGCGGCGGCGACGGAGCAGGGCATCGCCGCCGGCATCGTCGGCCCCGAGGAGCTCGCGGCGGCGGCGGACGTTGCGCGCGACCGCGACGTCGTCGCGCACCTCAAGCTCGACAGCGGCATGGGGCGCATGGGTCTCGTCGAGAGCGATCTCGCGCGGGCGGCGGAGGTGATCCGCGCCGCGCCGCGGCTGCGCATCGATGCGATCTACACCCACTACGCGAACGCCGGCGATCCGTACGATCCGTTCACGCAGACGCAGACGGAGACCTTCCAGCGGATGCTGACCGTGCTGCGCGAGGCCGGCGTCGACGCGCCGGTGCACCACGCCGCGAACAGCGCCGCGACGATGCGCGGCTTCGTCGCGCCCGGCGACTACGCGCGGACGGGCATCGTCATGCTCGGCGCCGCGCCGCTCGACAGCGGCGGCGCGCGCCTCGAGCCGCTCCTCCGCTGGCGCACCGAGATCGTGCGATTGAAAACGCTCCCCGCCGGCCACGGCGTCGGCTACGGCACGACGTTCCACACGGCGCGCGAGAGCCGCATCGCCACGCTGCCGGTCGGCTACGCGGACGGCTACGACCGCCTCCTCTCGAACAAAGGCGAAGTCCTCGTGCGCGGCAAACGCGCGCCCGTGGTCGGACGCGTGTCGATGGATCTCGTGACGATCAACGTCACCGGCATCCCCGCCGCCGACCTCGGCGACGAGGTCGTCCTCCTCGGCAAGCAGGGCGACGACGAGATCCCCGCCGAGGAGCACGCCGCGCTCACCGGTACAATCGCCTACGAAGTTTTTTGCCGCATCAGCGCACGCGTGCCGAGGGTGTACAAAGCATGACCGCCGTTCTCGAGCGAATCGGGTTCGTCTTCCTGCACATGTTCGAGGAGACCGGCCTTTGGTTCCGGATGCTCGGGCAGACCTTTCGCTGGACCTTCCGCCGCCCGTTCGAAGGCCTCGAGTGGCTGCGGCAGATGGTGCGGCTCGGCATCGACTCGATCCCCGTCGTCGTCCTCACCTCGCTCTTCACCGGTGCCGTGCTGGCGCTGCAGACCTACATCGGCTTCCGCCGCGTGCACGCGGAGAACTTCGTCGGCAGCGTCGTGGCGCTGGCGATGCTGCGCGAGCTCGCGCCGGTGCTCGTCGCGCTCATGGTCACGGGGCGCGTCGGCTCGTCGATGGCCGCGGAGATCGGCACGATGCGCGTGACCGAGCAGCTCGACGCGCTGCAAGCGCTCGCCACGGAACCGGTGCAGTACCTCTTCGTCCCGCGCGTGATCGCCGGCCTCGTCATGCTCCCCCTCCTCACGATCCTCGGCGACGCGCTCGGCATCTACGGCGGCTACCTCGTCGCGGTGAAGCTGATGGACGCGAACCCGGTCATCTACCAGCAGAACACGTTTCAGTTCCTGAGCATGAACGACCTCTGGAGCGGCGTGATCAAGTCGGCGTTCTTCGGCCTGATCCTGACGCTGACCGGCTGCGTGCGCGGCTACTACACGAGCGGCGGCGCCGAGGGTGTGGGGCGCTCGACGACGGCGGCGGTCGTCGAGGCGTCGCTCATCATCCTGCTGGCCGACTTCTTCCTGACGAAGCTGCTCTTCTGAGGACTGAGCGATGAGGACTGAGGACGAGATGACGAGACCAGCCGGCCGCACTCTCGAAGTCTCGATGCCCACGCCCGTCATCTCCGTTCAGCACGTCGACAAGACGCTGGGCGGCAAGCCGGTGCTGCGCGACCTATGCATCGACGTCGAGCGCGGCGAGTCGCTCGTCATCGTCGGCGGCTCGGGACAGGGGAAGAGCGTCACGCTGAAGCACATCATCGGCCTGCTGCGGCCCGACCGCGGACACATCATCATCGCCGGCCAGGACATTTGCGCGATGACGGAGCGGGAGCTGAACCGCTACCGCCGCCACTTCGGCATGGCCTTCCAGGAAGGGGCGCTCTTCGACTCCATGTCGGTGTTCGAGAACATCGCCTTCCCGCTGCGGCGGCACACGACGATGACGGAGGCCGAGATCCGCGCGCGCGTCGAGGAGTGCCTCGAGCAGGTGCACCTGCCGAACGTCGAGGGGAAGCGCCCCTCGGAGCTCTCCGGCGGCATGCGGCGCCGCGTCGGCTTCGCGCGGGCCATCTCGCTCAAGCCGGAGATCCTCCTCTTCGACGAGCCGACGACGGGACTCGATCCGGTGATCAGCGACGTCATCGCGGAGCTGATCGTGGAGATGGACCAGACGCTGAACACGACCACGATCTCCATCACGCACGACATGAAGGTGGCGTTCAAGATCGCCGACCGCGTGGCCATGTTGCACAAAGGCCACATCGTGGAGGAGGGGACGCCGGAGGAGTTTCAGCGCTCGGCGAATCCGATCGTGCAGCAGTTCATCGAGGGGAGAGCGGAAGGGCCGTTGACGGAGTGACGTTGGATCATTCTTCTGCCCACCGAATTGCGAATTTCGAATTTCGAATGAAGAATTGAGAATGCGGGAGCTCGTTGCCGCACTCGTGCTCCCTCAAAAAAATAAAGGGCAGGCCAGCGCCTGCCCTCCACTGGAAATCAGCGGAACTCTTAGTCCTTCCGCATGCGGCGGTGCTTCGGGGTCGTCGTGCTGGACGAGCTCATCGGAACCGTCGTCGTCTCGGTGGTCGTCGTCTGCGTCTCGGTCACGACCGGCGCGGGCGCCGGGGCCGGGGCCGGAGTCTCGACGACAGGGGCCGGAGCAGGCGTCGTCTCGACAACGACGGGCGCCGGGGCCGGAGTCTCGACCACGACAGGGGCCGGAGCGGGCGTCGTCTCGACCACGACCGGAGCCGGGGTCGTCTCGACGGTGGTTGCCGGCGACTGCGTCACGGTGACGCTCGAGGAGCCGGTGTCACGCGGGGAGCGAACGTTCACGTTCGTGTTCAGGCCGGTGCCGGAGCCGTTGCCGGCGGAGCCGACCGCGCTCGACGTGTACGCGTTGCCGCTCTTGTCCACGGCCGCGGGGCCGGAGATCACAGCCGGCGTGGAGGGCGAGCTGACGCCCTGCGCGTTCGCCGGAGCCGCGACGGTGCCGAGCGTCTGATCGCTCGTCGCGTTCTGGTTGGTGGCGTTCTGCTCAGTGCGAATCTCGCCGGTCGTCTGCGCCGTCGTGTCGACCGCGCGATGCGTCGAGCATGCGCCCAGCGCCAGAGCGAATACCGTCGCGCCGAGCGTCGCCGTCGTTTTCTTTAAAAGCGTGTCTGCTTTCATCTCATGACTCCTTTTCGTTTGTGCCTTTCGTATCGGCACAAACCGAAAGAGCAACTACCTTGCCTGAAATAGACTGATGGGAATGTCCGAGCGCATTTATCAAGTGAGCGAGCTGATCCGTCAGATCAATCTCGACCTCTACCGCTACAACGACATCGCCGTGGAAGGCGAGGTGACGAACTACACGCGCTCCTCGGCGGGCCACCACTATTTCTCGATCAAGGACGCGCGCGCCTCGATGCGCGTGGTGATGTTCTCGACCGCGGCGCGGTTCCTCCGCTTCCGCATCGAGAACGGCCTGAAGCTGATCGTCCGCGGACGTTTGGCGATCTACGAGCAGAAAGGCGAGTTCCAGCTCAACGCGGTAGCTGCCGAGCCCGCCGGCCTCGGCGCGCTTCAGCTCGCCTTCGAGCAGCTGAAGAAGCGGCTTGCCGAGGAGGGACTCTTCGACTCCGCGCGCAAGAAGGCGATTCCGATGCTGCCGGCGCGCATCGCCGTCGTCACGAGCCCGAACGGCGCGGCCATCCGCGACATCCTCAACGTCATCGGCCGCCGCTTCGAGGGACTCCATCTGCAGATCTATCCGGTGCGCGTGCAGGGCCAATACGCGGCGCGCGAGATCGCCGCGGCCATCCGCCACCTCTCGCGCTGGCACCTGCACGACGTCGTGCTGATCTGCCGCGGCGGAGGCTCGCTCGAGGACCTCTGGCCGTTCAACGAGGAGGCGGTCGCGCGCGCGATCGCGGCGTGCGCGATCCCGACGATCTCCGGCATCGGCCACGAGACCGACTTCACGATCGCCGACCTCGTCGCCGACCTGCGCGCGCCGACGCCGTCCGCCGCCGCGGAGATCGTGATCCGCGCGAAGAGCGAGATCTGCACGCTCGTCGAGCATCACCTCCGCCGCATTAGCCACACGGTGGAGTCGCGCGTCCGCAACATCCGCCACGAGCTGCGCCACCTCACCTCGTCCGACCGCCTCGGCCTGCTGCCGCGGCGCATCGCCGCGCGGCGCGAGCGGCTGAACCGCAACCGCGTGTCGCTCTACCGCATCGTCGAGGCGCGCACGCGCGCGCTGCGCCTGCGCCTCGACGCGGCCGAGCGTCCGCTCGCGCAGTTCCCGGCCCGCGCCGCGCGCGAGCGGCACCGCTTCGACGCCGCGCTGTCGAAGCTCGGCGCGGTGTCGCCGCTGTCGGTCCTCTCGCGCGGCTACGCGATCGCCTTCTCGCGCACGCGCCGCCGGCGCAAGCCGATCCTCGACTCGAACGCCGTGCAGGTCGGCGAGCAGATCGAAGTGCAGCTCAAACGCGGCGCGATGTCGTGTACAGTCGATGGGAAGACCCTCGGCATCGAAACGACGTGGCCGACGGAGCGCTCTTGATGGCCCGCACCCGCGCAAACGAATTCGAAAAAGCCTTTCAGCAGCTCGAGAAGATCGTGCAGCGTCTCGAGTCGGAGGAGCTGCCGCTCGACGAGTCGCTGCAGCTCTTCGAGGAAGGCATCCGCCTCTCCCGCTTCTGCAACCAGAAGCTCGAGGAGGTGGAGAAAAAGATCGAGCTGATCCTCGCCGACGCGAAGGGGCAGCCGCGCGTGGAGCCGTTCGAGGAAGCGGAGCTCGACGAGTTGCCGGAAGAGGAGTCGTGACGCTCGCCGAGTACCTGGCCGAGCGGCGCGCGCAGATCGACGGCGCCATCGACGCGCAGCTCCCTCCCGCCGACACGCCGCCCGCCGTCATCCACGAGGCGATGCGTTACGCGGTCCTCGGCGGCGGCAAGCGCGTGCGGCCGATCCTCGCCATCGCCGCGGCCGAGGCGTGCGGCGCCGATCCCGCGCCGCTCGTCGGGCACATCGCCGCGCTCGAGCTGATCCACACCTACTCGCTCGTGCACGACGACCTGCCGGCGATGGACGACGACGACTACCGCCGCGGGCGCAAGACGACGCACGTGGTCTACGGCGAGGCGATCGGCATCCTCGCCGGCGACGCGCTGCTGACCGAGGCGTTTGCGTGGCTGGCGCGGCCGCTCGCGGCCGTCGCCGCCGAGCGGCAACTGCGGGCCTTGCGCGTCGTCGCCGAGGCCGTCGACTCGCGCGGCATGATCGGCGGCCAGGTCGCGGACATGGAAGCCGAGTGTCATTCCGAGCGCAGCGAGGAATCCCCCGCGGCAGGGGATTCCTCGCCGTCGTTGCGGCTCGGAATGACACGCGGGCAAGAGCTCCTCGAGTTCATCCACCGCAACAAAACCGGCAAGCTGCTGACCGCCTCGGTCCTCCTCGGCGGCCTTCTCGGCAACGCGACGGACGCGCAGCTCGCCGCGCTCGAGGCCTACGGCAACGCCACCGGCCTCGCGTTCCAGATCGTCGACGACCTGCTCGACCTCGAGGCGAGCTCCGAGCAGCTCGGCAAGACCGCGGGGAAGGACGTGGCGCAGGGGAAGCTGACCTATCCGGCGCTGATGGGCGCCGAAGCTGCACGGGCCGAGGCGGCACGGCTCCTCGGGGTGGCCATCGAGAACGCTGATAAGATCACCGGTCCGGCGGCGAACTATCTCGCGCAGATGGCACGTTACATCTGCGAGCGCCGTTCCTAGGACCTCGTAAACATGAGCCCAATTCTCGACACGATCAACACGCCGGACGACGTCCGGAAGCTCGACCGGCGCCAGCTCCCGCAGCTGGCCGCCGAGATCCGCGAGCGCATCATCGACGTCGTCTCCAAGGTCGGCGGCCACTTCGGCGGCAACCTCGGCATCGTCGAGCTGACGCTCGCCCTGCACTGGGTCTTCAACACGCCGCGCGATCAGATCGTCTTCGACACCGGCCACCAGTCGTATCCCCACAAGCTGATCACCGGCCGCCGCGAGACCTTTCCCACGATCCGCCAGCACGGCGGCATCTCCGGCTTCTGCAAGCGCGAGGAGTCGGAGTACGACGTGTTCAACGCCGGGCACGCGTCGACGTCGATCTCCGCCGCGCTCGGCATCGCCGTGGCGCGCGACTTCCGCAAAGAGGACTACCGCGTGGTCGCGATCATCGGCGACGGCGCGCTCTCCGGCGGCCTCGCGCTCGAAGGCCTGAACCAGGCCGGGCACCTCAAGCGGCGGCTGATGATCGTCCTCAACGACAACGACATGTCGATCTCGACGAACGTCGGGGCGATGTCCGGATACCTCAACTCGATCCTCAAGGGACAGCCGTACAACCAGGCCAAGGACCTGGCCAAGGGGATCATGGACCGAATCCCGCTGGTCGGCTCGAAGCTCCACGAGTTCGCCTCGGAGATGGAGCAGCTGGTCAAGCACACGGTAGTGCCGGGGACGCTGTTCGAGGAGCTGGGCCTCAAGTACGTCGGCCCGGTGAACGGCCACGACCTCGACGCGCTGATCGACGTCTTCGAGAAGAACAAGGACTACAACGGCCCGGTCCTCATCCACACGATCACGAAGAAGGGGAAGGGCTACACGCCGGCGGAGAACAAGCCGATCTGGTCGCACGGCGTGACGCCGTTCGACATCGAGTCGGGCGAGGTGGTGAAGTCGACGCCGGGCGCGCCGTCGTACACGGCGGTGTTCGCGGAGACGCTGACGGAGCTGGCCAAACGCAATCCGAAGATCGTGGCGGTCACCGCGGCGATGCCGGAGGGGACGGGCCTCGACAAGTTCGCGAAGACGTTCCCGGAGCGGATGTTCGACGTCGGCATCGCCGAGGAGCACGCCGTGACGTTCAGCGGCGGGATGGCCACGCAGGGGATGAAGCCGATCGCGGCGATCTACTCGACGTTCCTGCAGCGCGCCTTCGACCAGGTGTTCCACGACGTGGCGATCATGGACCTGCCGGTGGTCTTCGCCCTCGACCGCGCCGGCATCGCCGGGCAGGACGGCCCGACGCACCACGGCATCTACGACATGGCCTACCTCCGCCTCTTCCCGAACATGGTCTGCATGGCCCCGAAGGACGAGAACGAGCTGCGCCACATGCTCAAGACCTCATTCGAGACCGGCCACCCGACGTCGCTGCGCTACCCGCGCGGCAACGGCGTGGGCGTGCAGATGGACGCGGAGCTGCAGTCGCTGCCGATCGGGAAGGGGGAGGTTCTCCGCGAGGGTAAGGCCGCCGCGATCTTCGCCATCGGCGTGGAAGTCTGGCCCGCGATGAAAGCCGCGGAGCTCCTGGCCGCCGACGGCATCGAAGTCGCCGTGGTCAACGCCCGCTTCATCAAGCCGCTCGACGACGAGCTGATCGCGAAGTACTGCACCCCCGGCGCGAAGATCATCACCGTCGAGGAAGGCTCCCTCGCCGGCGGCTTCGGCGCCGCGGTGATGGAGCGCTGCCAGCAACTCGGCCTCGACGACGTCGATTTCCACCGCATCGGCATCCCCGACGAGTACGTGCACCACGGCGCGCAGGACGTGCTCCGCGCGCAATACGACCTGCACGCCGAGGGGATCGCGAGGCGGGTGCGGGAGTTCGTGGGAGAGCGGCGGCGGATGACGCTCGCCGAGCTCGGCCAGATGCTCGAAGAAGCAGGCAACCGCATCCCCGACGAAGTTCTGCGGACAATGCACGAGAACGGCGTCGATTCCGATCACATCGACGAAGTCGTCTACGGCATTCCGCGACGCGTAGCGAAGTGATGCCGGAGTCTTTCGTCGATACTTGGTTCTTCGTCGCACGTCTGAACCGCCTCGACTCTCATTACAGGGCCGCCCAACGCCTGGAAGCGCGCTACCGCGGCGACCTGGTCACGCACGACGGCGTGCTGACCGAGGTGCTGGCGTTCTTCTCCGGCCTCGGCGAGACGGCCCGCATGGAGGCAGCGCGGATCGTGCGCCGGACGATTCGCGAGACGACCGTTTTGGAGCTCGACCGGCGATTGTTCCTGGCGGCGCTGAAGCTGTATGAGGAGCGCCGCGACAAGGAGTACTCCCTCGTCGACTGCGCTTCGATGGTCGTCATGCGCGACCGCGGCATTCATCACGTCCTCACCAACGACCGCCACTTCACCCAGGAAGGCTTCACCCTCCTCAACGCATGAAAAAGCAGCGCCTCGACGTCGCTGTCGCCGAGCGCGGCCTTGCCGACTCCCGCGCCAAGGCGCAGTCGCTGATCATGGCCCGACGAGTTCTCGTCAACGGGCAGCACGTCGACAAGGCGGGGGCGCTCGTCGCGGACGACGACGTCGTCGCCATCGAGGCGCTCGAGCATCCGTGGGTCGGGCGGGGGGGCATGAAGCTGGCGCATGCGCTCGCGCACTTCGGGATCGACGTGAGCGGGAAAGTCTGCGTCGACGTCGGCGCGTCCACCGGCGGCTTCACCGACGTCATGCTGAAGCACGGTGCGAAGAAGGTCTATGCGATCGACGTCGGCTACGGGCAGCTCGACGCGGGCCTGCGCAACGATCCGCGCGTCGTGAATCGGGAGAAAGTCAACGCGCGCTATCTGACCGCCGCCGACTTCGAGGACGAGATCGAGTTCGTGTCCATCGATGTCTCGTTCATCTCGCTCAAGCTCATCCTGCCGGCGGTCGCGACCTTCGCGCGCGGCGACGTCGTCGCGCTCATCAAGCCGCAATTCGAGGTCGGGAAGCGCGACGTCGGCAAGGGCGGTATCGTCCGCGACGAGGCCAAGCGCGCTGCAGCCGTCGAGTCGGTGGTCGCCTTCGCGCGCGAGATCGGCTTCGACGTCAAGGGCGTGATCGATAGCCCGGTCAAGGGCGCGGAGGGGAATGTCGAGTATCTGATGCATGCAGATACTCGCGGAGTCCCTCGCGCCACGACGCCGGCGTGACGCCGGTCAGCCGCTCGTAGCGCTCCGTCGAGAGCACCGAATACGCCGGGCGGGGGGCGGGGCGGGGAAACTCCTCGGTGCTGACCGGCGCGATCTTCGCCTCGGGCGCGATGGCGCAGGCGAAGTCGTACCACGTGCACTCGTCCTCGTCGGCGTAGTGCACGATGCCGCGCGCGTCGTTCGCGACGATGCGCAGGATGGCCTCCGCGAGGTGCGGCGTGTACGTCGGGCGGCCGCGCTGGTCGTTCACCACGCGCAGCGGATTGCCGAGGCGGAGCTGGCGGCGGATGGCCTCGACGAAGTTCGGGCCGTGCGTGCCGAAGAGCCACGACGTGCGGACGATCACGTGCTTCTCGGCGTGCGTCGCGGCGAGCTCGCCGAGGAGCTTCGAGCGGCCGTACGCGGAGAGCGGGCGTGTCGCGTCGTTGATCTCGTACGGCGTCCGCTTGCTCCCGTCGAACACGAAGTCCGTCGAGAGCTGCACGAGCAGCGCCCCGGCGTCGTTCGCGGCCTGCGCGAGGAGCTCCACGGCGGAGCCGTTGATCGCGTTGGCGACGCTCTCGTCGGATTCGGCCTGGTCGACCTTCGTGTACGCGGCGCAGTTGACGATCACGTCCGGCCGCTCGTCGTCGACGCAGCGGGCCACGCAGCGGGAGTCGGTGATGTCGAGATCGGATTTGGTGAGGGCGACGACCGGCTCATCGCGAAGCGCCAGCGCCTCGCGGAGGTCGGTGCCGGCCATGCCGCCCGCGCCGGTGATGAGCCAGCGTGTCAAGCGCTAAGCCGACTTTTCTTTCTTCTCGTCGGCTTTCTTGTCCTCCCCGCGGAGGCCGGAGCGGAAGTTCTGGATCCCCTCGCCGAGTCCGCGCCCGAGCTGCGGCAGGCGGCCGGCGCCGAAGATGATGATGACGATCACGAGGATGACGAGGAGCTCAGGCAGACCCAACGAACCAAACATGAAGCCTCCGAAGTGGACGTGCGAGTGTAACAGAGGGGTAAATCGGCGTCATTCCGAGCCCTTCGGCTCGCTCGCGCTCGCTCAGGACAGGCTCCGCGAGGAATCTCCAGCCGGGAAGCGGGAGATTCCTCGCCGTCTGCGCGGCTCGGAATGACGGTGCGGCGCGCCTGTTAACATCGGCCGCCGATGATCGACCTCTCCGGCCTCAACCCCCGCCAGCGCGACGCGGTGACCCACGGCGACGGCCCGCTGCTCGTCCTCGCCGGCGCCGGCTCCGGCAAGACCCGCGTCATCACCTACCGCATCGCCTGGCTCATCGGCGAGCGCGGCATCGCGCCGTACAACATCCTCGCCGTCACGTTCACCAACAAAGCCGCGAACGAGATGCTCAGCCGCGTCGAGCGCATCGTCCCGAACCTCGGTGCGCGGCCGTGGATCGGCACCTTCCACTCCACCTCGCTGCGGATGCTCCGCCGCTACGCCGACCGCCTCGGCTACACGAAGTCGTTCGTCGTCTACGACACTTCCGACCAGCTAACGCTCGTGCGGCGCTGCATGCGCGAGCTGCAGATGAGCGACGAGGCCTTCCCGCCGCGCTCGATCCTCACGCGGATCTCCCACGCCAAGAACGAGCTCGTCGGGCCGGCCGAGTACGAGAAAACGAACCTCGACTTCTTCGGCGCGCGCGTGGCCGAGGTCTACCGGCTGTACCAGCGGAAGATCAAAGAATTCGATGCCATGGACTTCGACGACCTCATCGGCAACTACGTCCGGCTCCTGCAGGAGCACGAGGACGTGCGCGACGAGATCCACGCGCGCTTCCAGCACATCCTCATCGACGAGTACCAGGACACGAACCGCGCGCAGTACGTTTTGATCAAGGCGCTGGCGGGCGGGCGGCGGAACATCGTCGCGGTCGGCGACGAGGACCAGTCGATCTACCGCTTCCGCGGCGCGGACATCAACAACATCCTCAACTTCGAGCGCGACTTTCCGGGCGCGGAGATCGTGAAGCTCGAGCAGAACTACCGCTCCACCGGGAACATCCTCGGCGCCGCGACCGGCGTCGTCGAGCACAACGTGGCGCGCAAGGGAAAGAAGCTCTTCACCGAGGGCGGCAGCGGGGAGCCGGTGCACATCGTGACCTGCTCGACGGATCGCGAGGAGGCGCAGTTCGTCCTCGAGCGCATCAACGCCGGGCGCTCGAAGTACCAGCTCACCGACTTCGCCGTGCTCTTCCGGATGAACGCGCAGTCGCGGCCGTTCGAAGAAGAGCTGCTGCGCGCGAACATGCCGTACTCCGTCGTCGGCGGGGTGAAGTTCTACGAGCGCGCGGAGATCAAGGACGTCCTCGCGTACCTGCGCCTGTCGGTGCGGCCGCACGACACGCCGTCGATCGAGCGCGTCATCAACGTGCCGTCGCGCGGCATCGGCGACACCACCGTCGGCGCGCTCGACGAGCGGTCGCGGGCGCAGAACGTCTCGCTCTGGACGGTCATCGAAGGCGACCTCTCGTTTCTGCCGACGCGCGCGGCGAAGGCGGTGCGCGAGTTCCGCGAGATCGTCACCGACCTGCAGCGCGCCTCGGCGCATCCGCTTCCGGAGCTCTTCGACTACCTCCTGCTGCGCACCGGCTACCGGCGCATGCTGCAGGAGTCGCGCGACCTGCAGGACGAGTCGCGCCTGCAGAACATCGAGGAGCTCTTGAGCTCCGCGCGCGAGTTCTCCGAGCAGAACCCGGGCGCGCAGCTCGCCGACTACCTCGACTCGATCACGCTCATGTCCGACCTCGACCGCTACGAGTCGCAGAAGGGCATCACGCTGATGACGCTGCACGCGGCCAAGGGGCTGGAGTTCAAGGTCGTCTTCCTGGCCGGGATGGAGGAGGGCATCCTCCCGCACTCGCAGTCGCGCGACGAGGACGACGACATCGAAGAGGAGCGCCGCCTCTGCTACGTCGGCATGACCCGCGCCCGCGAGCAGCTCTACTGCATTCACTCGCTGGAGCGGCGGCTGCACGGGCAGTTCCGCGAGCAGTCGCCGTCGCCGTTCCTCGACGAGATTCCGGAAGAGGTGAAGGAGCAGATGCGGACGGGGCGGGCGCGCGCGCCGCAGCCGTCATCGTCGTGGCGCGACCGGCCGATGGCGCGGCCGCAGCAGCCCGCGCCGCAGCAGCGCATCGCGTCGACGGCGAAGACGCTCTCCTCGTTCTTCGGCGGCCCGGTGCAGCTCGACTCCTCGGCGATCCGCACGGCGGCGCCCGCGCCGCAGCAGCCGTCCGCGCAGCTCAAGCGCGGCCAGCGCGTGCGCCACGCGCAGTTCGGCGACGGCACGATCCTGACGATGGAGGGCGACGGCCCCGACGCCAAGCTGACCGTCTACTTCGACCGCGCCGGCTCGAAGAAGTTCATCGCCAAGTACGCGAAGCTGACGCGGATCTAGTGTCATCCCGAGCGCAGCGAGGGATCCCGTGCGGCACGGGATTCCTCGCCGTCTGCGCGGCTTCGGAATGACACCGCTAGCGCGTCACGCGCCGCCGCGGCGGTAAGTCCGCACGCGGAAGCGCCGTGGCGCAGACGCGGGCGACGTAGGTGTCGGCGATGGCGTGGAAACCGATCACGACGCCGCTCGACGTCGACGCCAGCGCGGGCGTGTACTTCGTCCCGAGCTCCGGCGCGAGCTCCACGGGCGCGGACTCGACCGGCAGTCCGTTCGCGTCGAGGTGCTCGTATTCGATGTGCGCGTCGTCGTTGCCGGTGCGCACCGTCCAGGCGGTCACGAACGTCGCGCCGTCCCACGCCGCGTCGACGTCGGGGATCTGCGGCGGCCACACCGGCTTCGCCGCGGCGATGACGCTGGCGCTGGCGAGCGGCGTGCCGTCGGCGTCGAGAGGCATTGCGTAGAGCGAGACCTCGTCGGTCCAGGCGGCGAGAAGGCGCGTCGGCGCGGCGGCGAGCGCGGCGTCGGGGACGTAGCCGCCGTTCCAGATCGCGCGTGTATCGAGGAGCTGTCCCGCCGCGGTGATCCGCGCCTCGTAAAGAACGGAGGCCCGCGGCTGCGGCGACAGGATGAACGGATTGCTCAGGTCCTCCGGCCACAGCGCGACATAGCGCGAGCCGCTCCAGACGACGTGCGGCGCCGCCGGGATGCCGAAGTGCGGAGGCGGCAAGGACAGCGCGATCGGCGCGGCGTCGAGCACGCTGCCGGCGGCCGAGACGCGGACCGCGCGCACGCCGAGATTCGTCGATGGATAGACGACCAGCCAGTCGGTGCCGTCGGAAGCGGCGGCGATCGACGGCAGATTCAATCCGAAGATGTAGCTGCTGCCGCTCTCCGCGGCGACGACGAACGGCGCGCTGTCGAGCGGCACGCCGTCGAACGAGACTCTGCGCGCCACGATGCGGAACGAGTCCGCCGCCTGCTCGCGCCAGGCCACGAGGAACGCATCGCGGCCGCGCGCGGCGACCGGCGTCTGCAGGTCGGCGCTGCCGGCGTCGGCGAGCGTGAATGGAGCGCGGCCGGCGTTCGACGCCATGATCGCCGCGCTCGGATATCCCTCGCGCCACGTTGCGAGAACGCCCGCGGGGCCGGCGGCGACCTGTACGCCGCGCTCGAGGCCGAAGCTCTTCGCGACGACGTGCGTCGTCGTGCCGGCGAGCTCGTCGAACGAGCGGACCGTGCGCGACACGAGGTCGGACGCGTCGTACGTTCCGCTGCCCCACACGAGCATCGTCGTGGCGCCGTTCGTGGCGAAGAGCGGCGGCGTGCCGCCGGCGGGGTCGAGCACGATCGGCGCGGCGTCGAGCAGCACGCCGTCCGCGGTCACGCGCGCGGCGCGCAGATCGGGCCACGAGTACGCCACGAGGAACTCGCTTCCGTCCCACCCGGCGGAGGGCAGATACGACGGGCAGCACGCCGCCGGCTGCGCGGCGATGCGCACCGCGTCGTGCAGCGGCAAGCCGCGCGTGTCGAAGAGGCGGTACTCGACGTACGTCTGGCCGCGCTCCGAGGCCACGTCGGCGACGAGCACGCGCCCGTTGCCGGATGCGGCGGCGACGTGCGCTCCCTGCGGCAGCTCGAACAGCTGCGTTTCCGCGACGTCGCCGGCGCTCGTCACCGTCGTCAGCACGACGTTGGCGAGGCACGCCGTCACGCCGTTGCAGTAGTAGCGGTAGACGACGAATTGATAGCTCCCGTTCGTGAGCAGCCAGACCGGCGAGTGATCGAGATACTCCGCGATCGCGGTCGAGTGGAGGACGCTTCCATCGGACCCGAGAATCAAAACCGCCTGCGACTGCAGGAGGAGGAAATTCGAGCCGTTCGTCGCCAGCGCGACGGGGGCGCCGGGCAGCGGCCTCGGCGTCGCGATCTCCGCGCCGTCGGCGTCGAGCGGCACGGTGAACATCCCCGAGGGATCGGCGTACGCGAGAAGGTAGCCGGAGCCGCGCGGCGCGATCTTCGCGCTGTACGCCGTCGGCAAGAGGCGGCGGCCGACCGGCGTTGCGGGCGTGCCGACCGCGTCGAGGCGCACGTCGAACAGCGCCTGCGCCCGGACGCTCGCCGAGTCGAGATCGAGCGTGGAGCGCGCGTCGGACCAAAGCGCGAGATAGCCGTCGCCGTTTGACGCGAAGTCGAGCGGCGTTTGCGCGTACGGCGCGGGGACGAGCGTCAGCGGTCCGAGCGGCGGCAACTCGACCGCGGCGGCGGCCGAGGCGATGAGCGAGAGCGCGAGAACGAGGAGCGAGCGCATGAGGGTTCCTTTAGCGGGATGGGCGGCGGCGCACCGGCGCGCCGGTGCGTTCGAGGTCGCGCGCGAACACGCGCGGGACGCCGTCGGCGAGGCGGACGTAGGCGATCGTCGCGCCGGTCGGGCTGGCGGCGATCGCCGGCTGCGTCGCGTCCGCGCTGACGACGAACGGCGCGTCGTCGACGCCGAGGCGCAGCCCGTTCACGTCGACGTCGTCGGCCCACACGGCGACGTACTCGCTCCCGTCCCACGCCACGTCGGGCGTCGACACGCCGCCGCACGCGAGCGACTGCACCGGCCCCGCGGGCGTGCCGTCGTGGAGCAGCGTGAGGTCGTAGACACAGTCGACGCCCCAGACCAGCTCGAGGTCGTTGCCGTTCGTCGCCAGGCCGAGGGCCGTCCCGAAGCCGACTTTCTGCCAGAGATTGATCGGATCGGGGTCGAGCACCTGGCCTGACGGCGCCACGCGGATCATCAAAACCTGCAACGGCGCCGCCGGCCGCGGCGAGATCAGCGAGTCCGAAAAAAACTGATTCATCCAGACGACGACGAATTGCGAGCCGTTCCAGACGACGCGCGGCGACACGGCGAACTCGGAGCCGACCAAAAAGTTCGTGAGTGCGAACGGCGCCGCGTCGACGGCGCGTCCGTCCTGCCCCACGCGCATGGCGAAGAGATTGCCGGTGATGTCGGGCCAGACGACGAGGAAGTTCGTGCCGTCGAAGGCGACGGCCGGCACGATGTCGCCGTTGCCGAACAGCGCGTGGACGTCGTTCGCAAGCACGAGCGGATCGCGGTCGATCGGCGTGCCGTCGAAGGCGAGGCGCTTCGCCAGCAGCAGCGACGGGATGGCATTCGTCACCCAGGCCACGAGGTACGACGAGGCGCCGCTGCCGATGCCGGCGCGCAGCGCTCCTTCCGCGACCGTGTGCGGCAGCCCCTGGGGATGCTGCGCGATCAGGTCGTTCTCGAGCCAGAGCACGAGGCCGCCGTCGGCGACGCGCGGCCGCTGCTGCACGCCGGTCGAGCTGGCGATGACGCGCGCCTGCGAGGCGGCGACGTCGTCGAAGCTCCGCGATGCGCGCGCGACGATGTCCCAGTCGCCCCGATCGCTGAGGACGTCGCCGGCGATCAGCACGTTCGTCGCGCTCGCGGCGATCCGGACGTTGCGCTGCGGCCCGCCCGCGAGCGCGAGCGGCGCCGGATCGATGAGGCGCCCGTCGAACGCGATGCGGGAGATGCGCAGAGTTCCCGGCGACGCGAGCGCGATCGCGTACTGATGGCCGTCCGATCCCGCCGCGACCGTCGCGCCGTCCGCGTCCGTCGCGAACGTCACCGGCTGCGTCAGGTCGACGAGCTCGTATCGCGCGGCGCCGCCGTCGGTCCACGCCAGGAAGATGCCGCCGTTGGCGAGGTTCAGCGCGGCCATGTGGTCCGCGTGCGTCAACAGCGTCCGCCGCGCGGTGATGAAGCCGGTCGTGCTGTCGACGGTGATGAGGAAGACCTGATGGTTCGTCAGCGTGACGAAGCGGTAGTCGCCGTTCGACAGGACCGCGATCTCCGACGCATCCGCCGGCTCGCCGACCTGTTCCTTCCAGATCACGTGTCCGTCGGCGACCGAGTTCAGCCAGAGCTGCCCGTTGATTTGCAGTGTGAGGAGCGTGCGGCCGTTCGTGGCGAAGGCGAGCGGCGCTACGCTGAGATCGATCCGCTGCGGCGCGCCGATCGGCTTGCCGTCGTTGTCGATCGTCTGCAGGAACGAGTGTCCGGCGTCGTCCATGTACAACAGCAGGTAGGCGCCGCCGCCCCAGATCAGATGGCCGCCGAATGCGGAGCGGGCGATGAGGTGGCCGGTCGGATCGACGGCGCGGCCGCTGGCGTCGATGCGGCCGGTGTAGAGCCCGGGAGCGTTCGACGTTCCGCTGCGCTTGTCGCTCCAGAGCGCCACGAAGTCGCGGCCGTTCGACGGGATGCTGAGGAGCGCCTGGTCGGACACGGCGGGCCCGAGCGCGCTGCTGCCGAGCGGGACTTCGGCGCCAAGGATGACGAGGAGCGGGAGAACGAGGGCGGTCAGGATCGAGGTCACGCCCTCATTACGGATTCGCCGCCATCAACGTCGCCCGGTGAGCGAGCTCGGCGCGTCGGGATTCGCTCCGTCGTTCACGCCGATGGAGAGCTGATCGACGAGCTCGCCGCCGAGCCAGCCGGTGACGAGCGCGATGCAGACCGCAACGGCCGACAGCGATCGCCAGCGTCGCCGGCGTCGACGGATCGCCGCGCCGGACCCACCAGCTCACGGCGAAGAGCGCGGCCACGATGACGTTCCCGCTGCCGTGCCACGCGCCGATCGCTTTCGCGCGCGTTCCGCTCGGGATACCGAGCCAGTCGACGAGTCCGAACACCGCCGCGACGAGCGCGCTGATCACGCCGGCGAAGATCATCCAGTACGCGACGCGCGCGAGCTCGCCGCGATTCGTGATCAGGTACGCGATGTCGAAGAACAGCGACGTCGCCAGAAGGCCCAGCGGAAAGACGATGAGCATCTGATGAATGGGGTGCCCTAGGAGTTTCGCTTTTGCTTCCATAACAAAAAGGAAAAAACTGCAAAAGCAGCGCCCGCGAGGAGCGTTCCGCGCTTTTTGTTGAGCTCCAGCTCGATCGAGAGCGGCCTCGAGCGATCGTCGAATACGCCGTGCGCGCCGTGGTCGCCCGGCAGCGGTCCCCACAGATTGTTCGGGCGGTTCGGATCTTCGGGCTCGTCGATCATCTGCGCGTCGTAGCCGTGTTTGGCGAGGTACTCGTCGCCGTAGCCGGGAAAGAAGTTGTTGCCGATGACGGCCTTCGACGTTGGCCATCCGACGTTGACCTCGCGCCGCCCGCTGTACGCGGCCCACGCGATCGCCTCCGCGGCGACCTCGGGCTGAAAGATCGGCGGCACCGGCTGCGCCTTGCGCGGCAGGCGCGACTTCACCCAGCGGAACTGCGGCGTGTTCAGCGCCGGCATCTGCACCATGACCACGCGGACGTTGCTGCCGTCGTGGATCAGCTCGGAGCGGAGCGAGTCGTGGAAGCCCTGCACCGCGTGCTTCGCCGCGCAGTACGCCGACTGCAGCGGGATCCCGCGGTACGCGAGCGCGGAGCCGACCTGCACGATGACGCCGCGGTCGCGCGGCTTCATCCGCCGCAGCGCCGCGAGCGTGCCCCACACGTAGCCGAGGTACGTGACCTCGGTGACGCGGCGGTAGTCCTCGGGCGTCATCTCCATGATCGGCGAGAAGACCGAGAGCATGGCGTTGTTGATCCAGATGTCGATCGGCCCGAAGGTCCGCTCGACCTCGGCGGCGGCCTGTTCGACGGCGTCGGGGTCGCTGACGTCGAGCGGCAGCACGATCGCCTCGCCGCCCGCGGTCTCGATCTCGCGCCTGGCGCCCTCGAGCCCGTCGCGCCCGCGCGCGATGAGCCCGACTTTCGCTTTACGGCGGCCGAAGAGTTGTGCAGTGGCGCGGCCCACTCCCGCGGACGCGCCCGTGATGACGACGACTTCTTGCATAATCAGGGGACAGGGCACAGGGGGCAGGGCGCAGGTGGTGGTCGTCGCGATGCTACGACCCGTGCCCCATCGCACGCTCCGTGCAATCTCGCTTGCAATGCGCTTTCCATCGATGACGATTAGGCCGAAGACGAAGCCCCGCGACGGCCACCACCTGTGCCCCGTCCCCTGCGCCCTGCTCCTTGACTCACCATGAACCTTCCATCGATTCTCGTCTGGGGCTTCGCGGCGACGATCGTGCTGACGGCGCTGACGATCGCCGCGCAGTCGCTCGGACTCACACGCATCGACTTGCCGTTCATCATCGGCACGATGGTCACGTCGAACCGCGACCGCGCGCGGGTCATCGGCACGGCCGGGCACGTCGTCAACGGCTGGATCTTCGCCATCGTCTACGCCCTCTTCTTCCAGCAGCTGTACGCGGCGACGTGGTGGCTCGGGTCGCTGCTCGGCATGGTGCAGGGCGTGTTCGTCGTCGTGGCGCTGCTGCCGATCCTCCCCGGCATGCACCCGCGGATGGTGTCGGATTTTCGCGGCCCCGAGCCGACGCGGCTGCTCGAGCCGCCAGGGTTTCTCGCGGTCAACTACGGCCGGATGACGCCACTCGTGCTCATCCTCGCGCACGCGGTGTATGGGCTGATCCTCGGGGCGTTCTACGTTCGCCGCTGAGGCAGAGCGCCGCGTTCATTAGGCCGATGTGCGTGAGCGCCTGCGGGAAGTTGCCGAGGAGATCGCCGCTGTCGGGATCGCACTCCTCGGAGAAGAGGCCGACGTCGTTGGCGCGCTTCAACAGCTTCTCGAAGACGTCGCGCGCCTCGTCGAGGCGGTTCGCGAGCGCGAGCGCCTCGACGAGCCACATGCTGCAGGCGAGGAAGGCGCCTTCGCCGGCGGGGAGGCCGTCCTTCTCGGAGCGCGTGTCGTAGCGATAGACGAGGTCGTCGCGGCCGAGCTTGGAACGGATCGCCGCGATCGTGCCGAGCATGCGCGGGTCGTCGGGCTTCACGATGCCGACGCGCGCCGCGTAGAGCAGGCTGGCGTCGCACTCTTTCTCGCCCGCGACGGCCACGAACGTGTTGAGCTCGCGGTCGAAGCCCTCGGTGAGCACGTAGTCGGCGATCTGCCGCTTCACGTCGCCGAAGCCGTCGTCGAGCAGGCGTCCGGCGCAGTCGAGCGCCGACCAGGCCATCACCTTTGAATGGATGTGCTGCCGCCGCCCGCCGCGCTTTTCCCAGATGCCGTCGTCGGGCTCGCGCCAGCGCTTGACGACCTGCTCGGCGAGGCGCTGCATGCAGCGGCGGCGGTCGCGGTCGAGCTGCTCGCCGCGCTGCGACGCCTCCTCCATCGCGCCGAGGACCTCGCCGTAGACGTCGAGCTGAAACTGATTGTGCGCGAGGTTGCCGACGCGCACCGGGCGCGAGCCGCGATAACCGGCGAGATGGTCGAGCTCGTGCTCGGGGAGGTGCGACTCGCCGAAGACGTCGTAGAGGATCTGCAGCCGCGGCTGCGTGAGGCGCGTCGAGTAGAGGAGCCAGTCGAGGAACGCGGCGCCCTCGCGCTCGAAGCCGCAGTCGTAGAGCGCGCTGACGGTGAACGAGGCGTCGCGCAGCCAGCAGTAGCGGTAGTCCCAGTTGCGGACGCCGCCGATCTGCTCCGGCAGCGACGTCGTGGCCGCCGCGACGACGCCGCCGCTCGGCGCGTACGTGAGCAGCTTCAGCACGAGCGCGCTGCGCATCACGGCGTCGCGGTACGGCCCTTTGTAGGCGAGCTGCGACGACCACTTCCGCCAGAAGCCAAGCGACTCTTCGATGTCCTCGTCGAGCCGCGGAAACACCGCCGGCGAATGATCATCGTAGCCGAGGGCGAAGGTCTTCGTTTCTCCCGCATGCAGCGTGAGCTCCGCGATCCCGCGCTCGTCGAAGCGGGCGTCGCTGCGGAGGTTGAGGACGCGCGCGCCCCAGCCGCACGTGACGATCGATGTGTCATCCCGAGCGGAGCGAGGGATCCCCCGCCGCAGGGGATTCCTCGCTGCGCTCGGAATGACACCGTTCTCCAACCGCGGCACGATGCGCGCGTAGTCGGGGCGTGGCATGTACTCGACGCGCAGCGGCACCTCGCCGCGCACGCATTCGACGCGGCGCAGCAGTTGCCGGAACGGCGCGAGGCGGCGCTGCTTCTCCTCCTCGGTCATGACCGGCATGAGGTCGATGAGCTTCGCCTCGCCGCCGTCGCACGCGAACGTCGTCTCGAGCACGTTCGTGTCATCGATGTAGCGCCGCGTCGCGGTGAACGGCGCGGCGGGCGCGATCGAGAAGTGGCCGCCGTTGCCATCGAGCAGGCGCGCGAAAATCGACGGCGCATCGAAGCGCGGCCAGCAGAGCCAGTCGATGGAGCCGCGCCGGGAGATCAGCGCGATCGAGCGCGTGTCGCCGATGGCGGCGTAGTCCGCAATCGCTTCCGTCATCGGGAGCGTCGCCGTCCCGGCGGCTGGCGCGGCGCCGTCCCGGCGCCGCCTCGGCGACGAGACGCCGCCCGGCCAGCCCGCGAGACGCGGGCGCTCCGGAGCAGCCATATCCCTCCCGCAAAGAGTGCCGCGCCGGCGGCGATGCCGGCCGCGGTGCGCGCGACCTTGCCGAGGTCCGGCGCCGCCGGCTCGGCGACGTAGCGCCGCTCCGGATACGCCGTGACCGCGTCGCCGCGCACGGCCATCTGCAGCACCTGGGCGAGGTGCATGGCCCGGCGCGGCGTCGACTGCGCGATCTGCTCGCGGCAGCTGAAGCCGTCGGCGATGACGATCGTCTCCGGCGCGGCCTCGCGCACCTTCGGCAGGATCATCCGCTCGCCGACGCGCATCGACACGTCGTAGTGCTCGCGCTCGAAGCCGAACGCGCCGGCCATGCCGCAGCAGCCGGCGTCGGGCGTCTCCAGGTCGAGGCCGAGCTTGCGCAGCACCTCTTCCTCCGCGCCGATCTTCATGATCGCGCGGTGGTGACAGTGCGGCTGCATCAGCGCCTTCGCGCGCAGCGGCGGCAATGCGACTTTCTCGCGGACGAGGAACTCGCTCAGCGTCAGCGTCGACTCTTTCAGCCGCTTCGCCGCCGGATGCGCGGGGTAGAGCCCGGTCAGCTCGTCGCGGAAGACCGAGACGCAGCTCGGCTCGAGGCCGATGATGGGGATGCCTTCCTCGAGCTCGGGCTGCAGCGCGTCCATCGTCTCTTCGAGCAGGCGCTTGGCCGTTTTCAGGAAGCCGAAGTCGTAGAGCGGCCGGCCGCAGCAGAGCTGCTTGCGCGGGATGGTGACGTGGTAGCCGGCGCTCTCCAGCACCTCGACGGCGGCCATGGCGGTTTCGGGGTGGAAGTGGTTGTTGAACGTGTCGGGCCAGAGGAGCACGCGCTTGTGCGGTTCGCCCGTGCGCGCGCTGCGCCGGAATTGTTCCACGAATGTTTCACGAGCGTACACCGGCATCCGCCGCTCCGGCGCCACGCCGGCGAGGCGCTTCACGATCGGCAGCGACATCACCGCGTTCGCCACCTGCGGCGCGGCCGCGGCGGCGCGCGACCACCAGTAGATCAGGCCCATCGAGTACGCCGTCACCGGCCGCACGCGCCGCTCGTAGTAGTGCGAGAGGAACTCGGCCTTGAACGTGGCCATGTCGACGTTCACCGGGCACTCGCCCTTGCATCCCTTGCACGCCAGGCAGAGGTCGAGCGCGTCCTTCACCGCCTCGTTTTGCCAGTCGTTCGGGATGACTTCGCCCTCGAACATCTCGAAGAGCAGCCGGGCCCGGCCGCGCGTCGAGTGCTCTTCCTCGCGCGTGACCATGTAGCTCGGGCACATGACGCCGTGGTCGAAGCGCCGGCACTCGCCGACGCCGACGCAGCGCATGACCGCGCGCTCCATCCGCCCCTGGTCCTCGGGGAACTGGAAGTGCGTCGCCGGCGCCCACTGCTGGAAGTCCGCGCCGAGGCGGAGGTTCTCGGTCGGGTGGTACGGCGTCACCACCTTGCCGGGGTTCATCTTCCAGTCCGGGTCCCACAGCGCCTTGAACTCGCGGAACGCGCCGATGAGGCGCTCGCCGAACATCTTCGGCAGCAGCTCCGCGCGCGACTGCCCGTCGCCGTGCTCGCCGGAGAGCGAGCCGTTGTACTTGAGGCAGAGGTCCGCGGCCTCGTCGAGGTAGGCGCGGTACTTGGCGATGCCGGGCGCGGACTCGAGGTCGAAGTTGTTGCGCGTGTGCACGCAGGCCTGGCCGAAGTGGCCGTAGAGATCGCCGACGTATTCGTACTTGTCGAGCAGCGCGCGCAGCTCGCGCAGGTAGTTGCCGAGGTGCTTCGGATCGACCGCGGAGTCCTCCCACCCTTCCCACGTCATCGGGCGGCCGGGGACGAACGCCGTGGCGCCGAGGCCGGACTCGCGGATCTGCCAGATCTTGCGCGCGTCGTCGGAGTTGTCGATGAGCCGCGAGTCGGGCGCCGGCTTTTCCTTCTTCAGCGCGTCGATCATCCGCTGCGCCTTGCCGACCGCGTCGTCGCGCGACTGGCCGCCGAACTCGACGAGGAGCCATCCCTTGCCGTCCGGCAGGAGGTCGAGGTTCTTGACGTGAAGGTGCTTCGCCTTCATGTCCGCGACGAGGCGGTCGTCGATCCCTTCGAGTCCGATCGGCTCGAACTCGAGGAGGCGCGGGACGTGGTCGGCGGCGGTGAAGATGTCGGAGTAGCCGAGGACGACGAGCGTGCGCACGGGCGGCGAATCGACGAGGCGGCACTTCGCCTCGAGCACGACCATGCACGTCGACTCGCTGCCGACGAGCGCCTTGGCGACGTGGAATCCATCCTCGAGCAGAAGCGAGTCGAGGTTGTAGCCGGAGACGCGGCGCGGGATTTTTGGATAACGCCGGCGGATCTCGTCGCCGTACGTGTCGCGGATGCGCTTGAGGCCCGCGAAGATCTCGCCTTCGCGGCCGCCGCGGGCGATGATGTGCGCGACGTCGTCGTCGCTCGTCGCCGTGACGGTCATCTGCGTGCCGTCGTAGAGGAGGATCTTCAGCGCCTCGATGTTGTCGACGGTCTTGCCGGCCATGAGAGCGTGCACGCCGCAGGAGTTGTTGCCGATCATCCCGCCGATCGTGCAGCGCGTGTGCGTGGCCGGGTCGGGGCCGAAGGTGAGGCGGTGCTGCTCGGCGGCGGTGCGGAGGTCGTCGAGGACGATGCCGGGCTGCACCCAGGCGTATTTCTCGTCCGGGTTCAGCTCGACGATGTCGTGCATGTACTTCGAGAAGTCCATGACCACGGCGACGTTGCAGCACTGCCCGGCCAGGCTCGTGCCGCCGCCGCGGGAGAGGATCGGCGCGCCGTGCTTGCGCGCGAGCGCGACGGTGGCGATGACGTCGTCGGCGCTCTGCGGCCGCACCACGCCGATCGGCACCTGGCGGTAGTTCGAGGCGTCGGTGGCGTAGAGCGCGCGCGTGCCGTCGTCGAAGCGCACCTCGCCGCGGAGCTCGCGGCGCAGCTCGGCCGCGAGCGCGGCGGCGTCGACGTTCACGCGCTGCACGCGGTCGGCGTAATCGATGTGCGGCGCGGCGCCGGGCTTGTCGAAGCGGATGGGGTCGAAGCGGCGCGGGTTCATAGCGGTTGCAAATCTATCTCTTTCAATTCAACGCCGATACCCGGCCGCGAGAGGTCGGGCCGCATCGCGCCGCCCTGCGGCTCGAGGAAGCCGTCGAAGTAGCGCGACTCGATGCGGGCGTGGTCGAAGAAGTACTCGATGTGTCGCAGCGGCAGCAGCGCGCAGGCGGCGTGCGCGTGCAGCGACGGCGCGCAATGCGCGGAGAGCGGCGTGCTGCGCGTCTCGCAGAGCACGGCGGTCTTGATGAAGCCGGTCAGGCCGGTGCAGCGCGTGGCGTCGGCCTGTATTACATCGACCGAATCGATCATGTTTTCGTAATACAACAGCTCGTAGCCGTACTCGCCGGCGGCGATGTCCATCGGCAGCTTGTCGCGAAGGAATCGCAGTCCATCGAGGTCATCCGACGACACCGGCTCCTCGAACCACTGCACGTTCTGCTCCGCGAAGAAGTCGCCCTGCGCGAGGGCGAGCTTGCGCGAGTAGGCGCCGTTCGCGTCGACGAAGAGCTCGGCATCGTCGCCGAGGGCTTCGCGCACCGCGCGCACGCGCTCGCGGTCGGCGCGCGCGTCGCGGCCGATCTTCATCTTGGCGCGCGGCCAGCCGGCGAGCTGCTCTTTCAGCTCGTCGATCGTGTACGAGGTGAAGCCGCCGCTCATGTAGACGGGCGCGGCGTCGCGCACCTGGCCGAGGAGCGTGACGAGCGGAAGATCGAGGAGCTTGCACTTGAGGTCCCACAGCGCGGCGTCGACCGCGGAGATGGCCATGGCCGCGACGCCGCGGCGGCCGAGGTTGCGGACGGCGCGGATCATCGCCGCCCAGGCGGATTCGACCGACATCGCGTCGCGGCCGGCGATCAATTCGACGAAGTGCGCGCGGATGAACGCGGCCGTCGCGACGTCCGCGTACGAGTAGCCGAAGCCGCGCTTCCCGCCGGCGCGCGCGTGCACGGCGACGAGCGTGGTGGACGACCAATCGAAAGTTCCGTCCTGCTCCGGCGTTGCCGTCGGGATGGTATACGCGGCGACTTCTAGCGATTCGATCTTCACGTTTGAGCGGTTAGCGGTTGGCGCTCAGCGGTTAGGCCATCCAACCTAAGCGCTAACCGCCAATCGCTAACCGCTACTTCTTCAGCGATGCAAACATCGACTTGAACGACTCCTTGATCATCTGCGCCCGATCGGGATCGTGCAGCAGCGACTTCATGAAGTTCTGGGCCTGCTCGCGCGTGATGTGCGGCGGCAGCGGCGGCACGTCGGGGTCGGTGTGGAACTCGATCACCACCGGGCGGTCGGCGGCCAGCGCCTCGTCCCAGCCGGCCCCCACGCGGTCGCACGTCTCCACGCTGATCCCTTTCAGGCCGAGCGAGTTCGCGTATTGCGCGTACGGGAAGTCCGGCACGAGCTGCGACGCCTCGAACTTCGGGTCGCCGGCCATCACCCGCTCCTCCCACGTCACCATGTTCAGGTCGCGGTTCTTGAGCACGCAGACGATGAGGCGCGGGTCGCTCCATTCGCGGTAGTACTTGGCGATGGTGATGATCTCGTTCATGCCGTTCATCTGGAACGCGCCGTCGCCGACGCAGGCGATGGCCACGCGCGACGGAAACGCGAACTTCGCCGCGATCGCGTACGGCACGCCTGGCCCCATCGTGGCCAGGTTGCCGCTCAGCGAGCCCATCATCCCTTTGCGGAACTTGAGGTGCCGCGCGTACCACGACGCCGTCGAGCCGGAGTCGGCGACGACGATCGCGCCGTCGGGCAGCTTCGGCGAGAGCTCCCAAAACACGCGCTCGGGATTGATCGGCGTCGCGTCGACCATGGCGTGCGCCTCGAGCGCGCGCCACCAGTCGCGGATCTCCTCTTCCAGGCGCTCGCGCCACGAACGATCGTCTTTGCGCCGCAGCAGCGGGATGAGCGCGCGCAGCGTTTCTTTCGAGTCGCCGGTGAGGTTGACCTCCATCGGATAGCGGATCGAGAGCATCCGTCCATCGATGTCGACCTGCACGCCGCGCGCTTTCCCATCCTCGGGGAGGAACTCGGAATACGGAAAGCTCGAGCCGACCATGAGCAGCGTGTCGCACTCGTCCATCAGCACCCAGCTCGGCTTCGTGCCGAGGAGGCCGATGGAGCCGGTGACGAAAGGGAGGTCGTCGGGGAGCGCGGCCTTGCCGAGGAGCGCTTTGGCGACGCCCGCGCCGAGGAGCTCGGCGACTTGCACGACTTCGTCGGCGGCGTCGAACGCGCCCGCGCCGATCAGCATCGCCACCTTGCTCCCCGCGTTCAACACCTCGGCGGCGCGGCGCAGATCGGCGTCGGTGGGGATCACGCGCGGCGAGGTGAAGCCGACGCCGGAGTGCACGCTGCCGTGCTTCCGGGGCGGCTCGGCCATCTTCTCGTCCTGGAGGTCGTGCGGAATGATGATGCAGGTGACGGTGCGCTCGGCCCGCGCGATGCGGACGGCGCGGTCGACGAGGTGGCGCATCTGCGCCGGCACCATCGCGGTCTGCACGTACTCGCCGGCGACGTCCTTGAAGAGCGACTGCAGGTCGACTTCCTGCTGGTAGCTGCCGCCCATGGCCATGCGCGCGGACTGCCCGACGATGGCGACGACCGGCTGGTGGTCGAGCTTGGCGTCGTAAAGACCGTTCAGCAAATGGATCGCGCCTGGCCCCGACGTGGCCAGGCAGACGCCGGGCTCGCCGGTGAATTTCGCGTGCGCGCAGGCCATGAACGCGGCCATCTCTTCGTGACGCACCTGGATGAACTCGATCTTGCCGTCGGCGCGCTCGAGCGCGCCCATGATCCCGTTGATGCCGTCGCCCGGATATCCGTAGATGCGGCGGACGCCCCACGCGTGGAGGCGGTTGACGAGGAAGTCTGCGGTGGTTTCTGCCATGAATTCACTGCTCCGAGTAGGCGATGGTGGTGAGGAGGGCGTTGGCCGACTGGCGCGAGTCGAGCCGCGTGTGCTGCACGACGACGGGGACGTCGGCGACGATGACGGACGAGTAGTCGGTGGCGCGCGGGATCGGCTCGGGATCGGTGAGGTCGTTGAAGCGGATGTGCTTCGTGCGCCGCGCCGGCACGGTCAGGCGGTAGGGCCCGGCCGGCTCGCGGTCGGCGAAGTAGACGGTGATCTCGACGTGCGCGTCGGCGTCGCCGGCGTTGAGGATGCAGGCCGTCTCGTGGCTGAGCATCGCCGGCTCGGGACCGTGGCTGTAGTCCGGGATCCAACCTTCAGCGATTGCCCAATGCGTGCGTCCGATGTTCATCGCGAGACGAATTTGGAGAAGCGGCTCCGCGGCGTGTTCTGGTAGAGGAAGGCGAGGTCGTCGCGGTCGAACCACTCGAAGAACTCGTCCCAGTCGATACGCTCGAGCGTCCCCTGGCCGCTGTAGCCGGGGTAGTCGATGCGCAGCACGCCAGGATCGCTGCCGCGGCCGGTGCGCTTGACGCGCGCCGGATAGCCGCCGCGCGCCTCGACCCAGCGGCGGATCTCGTCGTGGTCAGTGGTCGTCTGCGCGGCGCGGCCACGCGAGGTTTTGCTGGCGGGGCGTTTCGCCGCGCTGCGCTTCGCCGCGCTGCGCTTCGCCGCGCTGCGCTTCGCCGCGCTGCGCTTCGCCGGCGCCTTCTTCGACGAGGCTTTCTTCGAGGATGTCTTTTTAGCGGATGCTTTCTTCGAAGCGATCGCGCTTCGTTTCGATGGCGCAGCTTTCTTCGATGACGACGCTTTCTTCGATGATGAGGGCTTCTTCGTCGAGGAGGCAGCTTTCTTCGACGACGATGCCTTCTTCGACGACGAGGACGCAGCCTTCTTCGACGCCGACGCCTTCTTGCTCGCCGAGCGTCCGCGCGCTACGAACTTCGAGAAGCGGCTCTTCCCGCCCTGCGCGAGGAAGGCCAGCTTGTCGCGCTCGAACCACTCGAAGAACTCGTCCCAGTCGAT
>Ga0070717_10000318_pt1 | contig 31512 bp, 33 predicted proteins | sample LARL113metaG_FD_71366 | JGI IMG/M metagenome (GOLD analysis project Ga0070717, IMG submission 71366) | Corn, switchgrass and miscanthus rhizosphere microbial communities from Kellogg Biological Station, Michigan, USA - LAR L11-3 metaG | ecosystem: Host-associated > Plants > Roots > Rhizosphere ...
CGGGCGAACTGCGCGAGCGCATTCTGATACCGGATCAGATTGCTCGTGTTCGCGAGCGTGTTCGTGCTGATGCTGTCGTTGTCCGTGCCGTCCTGGGGCGTCGGAGACGCCGGAAGCGGCAGGAACGCAGCGAACGCCTGCGCCACGATGTTCGCCAGCGAGCCGATGTCGCCGAACCCACCGAGGATCGACGCGAGATTGCTCGGCGGCGCGACCGGGGGATAGGCATAACCCGGATTCGCCGGGTAGCCCGCCCAGAACTGCGGCATCGTTGCCGGATAGTACGACGGCTGCGAAACCGGGTACTGGTACGGCCCCGCGGAGATGCTCGCCGCAGGCGGCGGCGCCGCCGCCGGCACGATGCTCGTCGGGCGCACCGGCCGCGTCCCGTGCGTGATGACGACCGGGCGAGTCGCGTTGCGCCCGTCGATATAGCCGCCACCATTGTCCATGTAAACAACGTTCTCGTAATCCATAATGCTTGCCTTGTCTGGGCTGCATGGCTCTCATGCGCAGCCCTGACTCCCGATCCGAAGTGGTTCAGTACGCTAGGTCATGTGATGATGAGCGTGGGCGTAGTCATGGGGATAGCCGTCACTGGCGACGGCCAGCTCGGAACGCGCGCGCTCGAAAGCCGCATCGAGCATGCCGGGCGGCAGGGAACCGAGATCGGCATTCTTCGGGCGTACAGGCGCCGCGGCGTGAGTGGGTGCGACGGCGAGTTGCGGTGGCGCAGGCGGAGTAATCGCAATCGCCTTGGGTGGTGTAGGACCAGGGTTCATCGCCATGAGCAGGAGCTGTGAGCCCGCGGCTGACGCAGCGCCCAGGCCGACATGCCGAGTGAACTGTTTCCCCGACAACCACGAGACCAGAGCGCCGACGACTCCGAGCCCGCCGGATACAAAATAGGGGTGAAAACCCAATTTGACTGCGCCGGCCCCGGCAAAGGAGGCTCCCGCCGTTCCGGCAACCGTCTGCAGCAGGTGAGAGAGCGCCTCGGTCTTCGTGATAACGGGTTCAGCAGGCGCGCGCGGCGGACGAGGTGCAGGCGGCCCGGCGTTGCGGAAGCGAGGCGGTGGGTGCTTGTGCTTGGGTTTGGCCTTGGGGTTGGCGTTGCGCTTTCGCGGTGTTCGATGTGCGGTCGGATTGGGCATAGGTTCTCCCGGGGTTGGTGTGTGGACGGGCGCGTAGATCTCCGCGCTCTCGTCACTCACGCGACGGCCACGGCGCCGATCGCTTGGCGCTCGTCCTCATCGGGGCTGGTGCCGCCGAGATCGAGATCGATCCCCGCCATCAGGGCGGCAGCTGTCGTGAGCACGTCGTCGACCTCGACATCACGGCACGGCTCACCCGACAGCCACGCGTGCGCGTAGGAGCGGACTCGCTCGATAGCAGCCACATCCTCCGGGCAGCTGCGGGTGAGGACGATGGCGATATCGGCCGCCCACGAGACGAGATCGCCGAGCGCCGCGGCCACAACGGGTGTCGGTCGGCCCCTCGGCCGCGGGTCGGCGACCTCGGACCAGTGTGGCAGTTGCGAAGTGGTGGAGGCTCGCAGGGAGCGACTCCGAGACAGAGGCAGTGACGAGACAGCAGACATAGAACACTCCTTGGCCGGCGCGATGGCACGGCCGTGGCTCGCTTGCGCGAGCGATACGGGGACAGCAGTGCGCAGGCACTGCCGCGACCTGCGGGTCAGGTCGAGGGGAATGAGTCGCGACGCAACATGCGCGCAGCTCGAGCGACGGTGGTGGTTGTCTAGGCCTCTCGCGGCGCAGCGAACTTCTGGAACGTCGCCAGGGCGGGAGGATGGGCGAAGTCTCCGAGCGTGCGGCCCTTCTGCCCCAGCTCGTTCTCCAGTAGCCCGATGATCGCGTCGGTGCCGCCGGGTAGGCCGATCAACTTGGGCAGGTCGAGCACGGCGAGCTTGCTCCGCAAGTACGCGGAGCCAACTCCCAAGCCGACGTTGCCGACGGCGCCGGCGGTGTCGTCGAACCATTTGGGCGTATCGAAGTTGAGCCCGCCGATGTTCATGTGAGCGTTACGGCGCTCGAGCACTGCGTCGAGCACTTGGGCAATCGCTCGCGCCGCCGTGCGCACGATGCCGATCGCGCGGGTTCCATACCGATGCGCCGCACGCTCGGCTAGCGCGAACAGAAAGCCCATCGCGTCGACCTCCCGCGGCGCAGGCACCGCGGCCTCGTCGATCAACTTCCGGATCGCGTTCTTGCCGATATACACCTGCGACGGACCGTTACGCAGCTGCCCAACGTCTTGTCCCGCCATATCGACGGTCCACGCAATCGCGTTACGTGGCGACACGGCCACGGGGCCGGGTGCGTTGAGAGCAAGTCCGCACTCCACACACTCCGTGCTGACCCGAGGGTCGAGGATGATCGGCTTGCCGTTGACGAGTGGCAGCGTGTGCATCCCTACCGGAGTGTCAACGGTGGCGAGTTGGTACGTATTGTTCGGATTATTGAGCTCCATAATTGCGATGAATGCACTCGCGCGCTCCACGCAATTTGGCGTATCAGAGGGAATCTGCAGGCGCTGTGGCGGCGAGCATGCATGTACCTTGGGGCCGTCCGCCGGGTCGCCGAGATCGTCGCGTTGTGGGAGTGATCGAAGGTAGTCGATCACATCCGCCATCTCGGGATACTGGTCTGCCAGCTCGACGAGCGGAGGGTGTTGTTCGTCGACCATGGTGGCCAAGATCTGGCTGATCGGGCCAAGACATCCGTAATCGTTATAGGGCAAGCCAATCATAAATAGTCTCCGTGAGAAAGCGTAAATAGTCGGTGAACTGGCGTAGGAGTAGCGGACTCGAAGGCACACACGTCCGATCCTGGACACGGGTACGTGTGCCTAGTGTTAGGCGAGCGACTGCCCGAGGTCAGGCCGAGGGCGCGATGCGCGAGAGAATCGACCGGCTAGACCGGTGGTATTGTCTCGAGGAGTGCTCGGGCACGCGCGACCGCTTCCGGCACCGACAGCCGCACCAGCTCGGCGAGCAGCGCGGCTCGCCCCTCGGGGTTGAGTCGCGCGATCAGGTCACCTGCGCGGGTTCGTTCCAAGGGCGACAGGCCCTGCCAGATGCGCGTAACGTGTGCATCAAGGAGCGCGGCGGCGTCCTCCTCGCTCTCTGGCGAGCTTCCCGCCTGGACGGGCGCCGTGGCCATCCCAGCCGACAACGCTCCGGGCGGATCACCGCCCTGAGCGGTGCTGGAAGACGTCGGCGTTGCTGTCGCACCTGGGCTGGCATCGGGGATCGGCGAGCTAGGCGATGTCGGCGGCGAGCTGGGCACGGCCACGTTCGGCGGTGGGCTCGGTCCGGCGACGCTCGGCGGCGTCCTCGGCGGTGAGCTGGGTACGGCCACGCTCGGCGGCGCAACGGAGGCGGTGGGCGTGGACGGGACGTCGATAGGGGTGACGTTGGGCGCGGCCTTGCGCCAGTCGAGGAGCGCCTCTAGCGGGATACCAGCGACCGCCCCTGATGCGCCGATCCTCTCGAAGATCATGGGGACAACCTTTGCGATCGTTTCCTTGATGATGAAGCGAACCACCTCGGGCATCGGCGCCGCGGTCTCGGGTCCCGGCGCATTGCTCGCGTCGTCGGAGACCTCCTCCTCATCGTTCTCATCCTCGTCCGGCTCGTCGTCGTCCCGGTCGTCGACTTCAATGACGATCGGGGGGGGCGGTACCGGAAGCGGGGGCATGGGCCTGATCTCGGCGCTGTGGGTCGCGCGGATCAACTCGGCAATGCTGGTCACGACCGCGCCGAGCTGCGCCACGCCGCTCATGACGATCCCCATCTGCTCGACCGCCTTTTCGGCCATGCGGGTGTTCGCGTTCGCCATCTGCCCCATCTGGTTGATGACGACTTCGAGGTGTGACTTCGCTGTCGGCAGTTCCTCGCGCAGCTCGTCATCACCTGACGTACCGTCGCCGGTCAGAGGGCCGGTGCAGGCCACCGGGACACCTTCGATCCGATGGCCTTCTGCGTCGACGGCCTCGCACCGGTAGCGCCCCGGCCCAGCTTGGGCGAACAGATCGGCGTGCGAGGCATCGACGGGCAGGATCAGCGGCTTGCCCGTGTTCCGAGCGTGTACGAGCGCTGGGCGTCCGCGTCCATCGGACACACGCTTGGGTCGCCACCCCTCCACCTCGGGCCCCACCCCGAATGGCTCGCCGTCCTCGTTGATCGCTAGCTGGTAGTACGTCATCGAAAAACTTCCCCCTCTACTTACTCCAGGGGTTTTGAATTCGATTTAGCGACTTAAAGCGAAACTTTCTTTCGGTCGCGAATTTATTTTTTTTCCGAGCCGATGGAACCCTCGCGAAGGCCCTCGACGAGCGCTTAGCCGCGCGAATGTCCGTTTATTTAGGTCGCGGATTAACGCGCGAATTATTTCGGCGCCGACATCTCCGAGGAGAACTCCCTCGGAGAACGCCCGCCCGGAGCCGCGCGGATTTATCCGGCACGCCGTCCGGATCAAGGCGCGTCCAATTTCTCCACGTCGCGATGCTTCGGTCGCGATCCGTTCGCGTCGCATGACGGGCAACGGTTCGACCATCTATCCGGCTGACGTGTGTTGCGCAGCTCGACGCGTCGCGCCGAAGCCCAACGCTCGCCGGACGCGCGAGCTACGCTCGAGCCCGCCACGTCGCGTCAGGGTCGCGCCGAAGCGGGCCACTGACACACCACAGGCTGTGCACGCTATGCCGCGCGTCGCAGTGCCGCACAGAGTGCCCATGTGCCGGCCTTAGCGCGTAGTGTGCACGGGGCCGAGCTTGCGCGCGCTGCGAACCAGCGTGTGTGCAGCGGCCGCCGACGCGCCGACGAGCAGGTGACGCCGATCGGCTACACCGCCTCGTGCCAGACGTCGCGAAACGCAACGCCGTATGCCACAAGTGTCTTGGCAATCGCTGGCAGCGCTTGGCTTTACGCACTGCGGTGTTTGGCGCGCTTGCTCTGATGCTCTTGCTGATGCGCTGCGTTGCGGACGATGCGGGATTTCCGGTGTCCATCGTCCTCGCTCCGCGCCTCTTGCGTCGCTAGCTCGGAGCGCGCCCGCTGTGCGTAGGCCAGGAGGCGCTCGCGGGCGGTTCGATAGACGGCTGGCGACAGCCCGACTGACAACGCGTCGCGCCGACGCGTGAAGCCGCGCGCGTAGAGCTCGAGCAGCTGAAGGACGGGTTTATCCCCGAGCGCTAGCGCTTGAACCGCTGCGATAGCCGCGTCACGTCTGCGCGGCAGCTCCACCGCAGTCGCGTCCTCGGTATCGTCGTCGGCGTGATCGGCCAGCGCCTCGGCTGGCGCATCGTCGAGGTAGCAGGTAACGGATTTCTCCGCGTCGCGTTGGTACTTGTCGGCGCGCTGCCTGACGAGCCGTATCGCCTGCGAGCGGAGCATCGCTAGGTCGGGCGCGATCGCCCCGGTTGCGAGGTCCGCGATCACGCCGGCCACCAAGTCTTGAGCGTCCGGGCTGCCCTTCGGTAGTCGCGCCCGACTCTCGGCGATGCGATGCAGGCGACCCAGGACGGCGCCATCTCGCACCAGCTCCGCGACGGTCACGGTTGGCGATTGAGACTCTGTGTTGCCCAAAGAGCTAAGCTTGTCGTCGAGGTGCATCGCAGCGCCGGCACCGTCGTGCGAGCCGTGTGCCGCATCATTTCGCTCCAATATTAAGGGGCGCGCGCCCCTATCGTCTGCGACGCAGAGTGCGCAGTGGACTGAGCTACTGACGATCCGGATCGTACCGGAACAGAGGCTGTCGCATCGATCGCGGTCGCGGCGTGACGTCTGGCGTCTGCGCACGACGGAGCGCTCTGGCCGCGCCACGGGCGGTCTGGCCGCACGTCGGCGGTCCGGCCGCCCCTCGGCGCTCTGACCGCCCCTCGGCGCTCTGACCGCCCCTCGGCGCTCTGGCCGCCCTTCGGCGCTCTGGCCGCCTCTCGGCGCTCTGGCCGCCCCTCGGCGCTCTGGCCGCCCTGGGGCGCGCTGGTGGCTCTCGGGCGCTCTCGCCGGCCCTCGGGCGCTCTTGTCCGCCCTGGGGCGCGCTGGCCGCGCCTTGGGCGTTCTGGCCGGCGCTCGGGCGCTCTAGCCGCGACTCCGGCGCTCTCGCACCCGTGGGGCGCTCTGGCGCGCCTGGCGCGCTCTGGCCGTCGTCGGGGGCTCTGGCGGCGCGCCCGGCGTTAGGTCACTGGACCCTCGGGCCTCCCTCTTGCTTCGCGGCGGACAAGCAAGCCGGCTCAGCCACCCTCCGACAAGGCAGCAGTAGATGAAACCAACCGATCCGGGCGCGGCACCGCGTTCCACCCTCGCGACGCCGAAGGCGGCCCAGCCATCGCCCCAACCGATCGGGTTGTTGGGGCTGACGGCGATCACCGACGGCATGCTTCGCGTGCTACTTGCGAACGCGACGGACGATCGCGATACCAGACTGGCCATGCTGTGCACATTGGCGATGCGTCCGCTCGCGGCGATCGAAACGGCGTCTGATGCTCGCCAATGTGCGGCGGCGCTTCGCGCCTGCGCTGCAGAGATCAACGACCGCGCCGACCAATGGAGACTTCACGGGCACGAGCGTGACGCGATCTACGCGCGATGGGTCGGCGCACTTCGCGACGACCCATGACTACACGGGCAGCGCGCCCGCATCCTCCAGATTGTCGAGCACTTCACGCACGCGGATCTCGGGCACCTGGCTCCGCGCGTGGAAAATCAAAGCTCGCAGCGCCAGACGTCCAGCACTCAGTTCCTCCCGAGCGCGCGCAAGCTGTGGGTGGGACGCACGGCCAAGGGCAGCGAGCCTGATGTAGAGATGGCGCGCACTGAACCACAACGTTCGAGCGTGAGCAGCCGACGACTCAATCCTGCGTCTCGTTCCGCGACTACGGAGCACCTCACGAAATTGATCGCACTTACGCTCGAACGAGGCTAGTTCGGCCGCGAAAGCGGCCGCTCTCGTCGTCAGTTCCTCCTCTGGCCATCGCGGCCACGATCGCTGAAACGCGTCCGCAATCACGGGGTCTTCCGGGCCGAAGGGTTTCCACCCCGGAACCAGATCAACTCTCGATAGGAGTGCCGTCGTGATGCCGGCAAGGACCGGCGTGCGCACGTCAACAACTCCATGCGGCAACCAATTCATAAGCACTCTCGTTACGCAAAACTTATGTTGTCGTGTCCATCTGCTCGGCGACCCTGGCCAACCTCCAGGTATGGACGCGAGGGCTCGTGATAGTAGGTCGCGCGCACATTGCTCCAATCGACCGTCACGAGTCGCCTCTTGAACCAAGACCAGCTCTACGCTGCGGCCGGCAACTCCATTGCCGCAAAGCTCATTTCCGATCTCACTAAGTGGACGCAAGGGGTAGGCCCTGACGTAGTGACTGAGTGACTCATGCCCTCGCTTCAGGGCGGCTGCATGCAGGTGTTCTACCAAACGGCGGCGAGCATAAGTAACGTCGCGACCGCGCGACATAAAGGCCTCCATGCCTCGCGCAGCGAGATAGGCTTGGGCAGTCTCATTCATGTATCACGCTCCGAATATCCAGGCGCCGAAGCAGACCCGAGCAACGACGCCTTATCAGCGACGCCCGCAGCGCTCCCGCGTTCCTACGCTTAGTAGACGCGCATTCTACCTAGGGGCCAATCACCGTCCCAGCCGCAAGGGAAGCGTCCAGCATGAAACCAGGCGAGCTGGTCTCGGAAGTAGGTGCTGGACAACTCATCAGAGAGGATAATCTCTGCGAGCAGCATGGACACAAACTCATACAGGTATTCAAAAACGAGAGCTTGTTCGTCTGGCAAAGAAGATTGTGGAATGCCATCAATCAGCGCGTATTCGGATGCGTCGGAACGCGCGCGGCTCCACCAAACGCGCAGTTGTGGTGTACGCGCCAACGCGCTGTCAATCTGCGAATACGCGGCCCTGAGAACACCGTTTACGTTGTAGCGCCCATCCTCCCGAAAGATGGTCAATGCATCTGACCACGTCTCCACTCGAGTCACTCCAACATGACCAATAAACTCGCCTCGACGTGAGAGCCACCGCGTTTCACTGAATGTCGCAAACGCGCTAGCTACGGTCTGGCTATGGGGACCATACTCGTCAGTTATGTCCCCGAACCGCTGAGACAGCAGCTCCGTCCATGGCGTGGGAGTCGAGGCGGGCATCTAGTTGCTCCACAGCTGCAAGTTGTCCGGCAGGCTATAACGGCCGAGCGGGGCCCCAAAAGGGAAGCGGCGGCTATAGTTGGGGGCTAGCTCCCGGTCAGCCCAGAGGTTGAGCTTCCGCAAGAAGTCCGCATAACTGGTAGCGGAGCGGGTCATGGCCCGTAGGGCACCGTGCATCGCACCCGATCCGGCGCTTCCGTGCAGGAAGCGTTTACCGAGCGTTTCTTCGGTGAGACTCCTTCCGGCCTGGATTTGCTCCATGGTCACGCCCCACTTCTTGAATTGCCGGACCTCGGCCACCATCAGCCATTCGTGCTCACCGCCCGGATGACGGATGTTATTCGCAATCACCTGTCTTGCGCCTATTTCAGTGTCTGTATTCGTTTCTGCCAAAAGCTTATCCAGCTCCTCCAGTGTGAGTTCATCGAACCACTGATTGAATGCCCTGCCTCGTGGCGGAATATGCCGCGCAAGTTCCCTCCTGGGCCGCCTTCTCGACTTGATGTTGGGCCGCGCGGGGCCCGCGTCCGGCCCGTTTTCGAGCGCGGGGCCCTCCGCTGCACGCTTGTCGTGCAACTCCTCCGCCCGAGCCTCGCGAGCCGTCTTTTCCCGCAGTCCATCCACATCCGGCCCCTCGCCTAGTGCGGCCTTTTCTCTGTCGCTAATGTGCAGCGTCACATTTCCGGCAGCGCCAAACGCCCCGACGCGGGGACCTAACGACGCCCCGGCCCCAGCCACGGCCTCCACGTTCGCACGCGGAATCGCCGCGGACACGAGAGCGGGCAGGCCGGCACTCGGAGTTCTACTAGCTATTTGTACCGCATTGCCATAGTTGCCCTTTGCACCCAGATAGCCGAGCGCCGCCATCGCAATCGCTACCAACATGCGGAGGAACTCTTTGCTCGCTTCGAGGACTTCATCCTCTTTCCCGCGAGCTGTCCACGCACTGTTCAGCCAAGCGCTACCATGCGTGAGAGCCTCCAAGCCTCCCTCAACCATACCTGTGGCACCGAAGGCCGACAGCGCGAGCTGAATCACGACCGCGACCGCTTGGCTCACCCCCGTTGGTGAGGCGGCCAAGAAGAGGGACGAGGCCTCCGCCGTGATAAAGGCCGCGGTGAGGCCGACGATCGGCGCAATGTGGTCGCGCAATGCCTGAGCAAACTCCCCAGCCACCTCGTCGAGGTGATGGCGCGACTCTGTAACGCTGGCCAAAATGTCAACGAGATGACCGGCGAATCGTCTCACCTTGCCCACGCGGCCACCTGTCAGTGATCCGGAAGGCACGACTCCTTCCAGCGCGCTCGCGTATTCGGGACTAACGAGCCAGATACGATGTCCAGCGAACAGATGAATATTGTTACTTCCCGACAGGCCGGGCTCTTGGTAGGTGCCAGCTATGCCCGCGCGCCCCTTGTTGACGAAAAGCAACACGTTCTCGTAGTAACGCAAATCATGACCATCCCTAACTCCCTCGGTGAACTTCTCCTTCGCGAGGCCCTCCGGGGTCTCGCCGCCGTGGAGCTCGCGCAGTTCGGCGAGCGGTTCCGGAAGGTCTGTGTTGATACGGAAGCCCTCCACGTACCCCCGCACAGACGCCCCGTCGACGTACGATGTCACATACCACCAGTTCCGATGCTGCGGGTGGGTGCCACTGACAAACACACGGGCCGTCGGGGGTAGCGGCGCCTCCTGTATCAGTTGCCCGCCCGACTCCACAGGTGCGGTGTAGATTCCGGCTCCGCGCGAGTTATCGACAAAACCCACCTTGTCTATCCCGGCTTCCGGCGCAGCAACCGCGTTGTCGTGCAGCGGGGTAACCGCCGGACCCGCCGGCACGCGAGCATCGGGACGTGGAATGAGGTCCTGCACAAGCGTTTGCTTGCCAGGCGACAGGTCTGCAGCAGTAAGGCCGCTTTGCCTGGCCGCTTCGCTGGCGCGACTGGAGTGACCGAGCGCGTGTCCCTTGTCGTTACCCATGCGATGAACTCCATCTCAGGTATGCACTGCGGCACGGCCAACCGCCGACCGCACTACGCCTGCTCTGCTGTTGCCAGCAAAGGCTCGAATGCAAGCGCGACGGGACCGCCGCCCCAGTGTTCGTCGAACACGCGACGTACCATCCGACTGTGAAAACGCAGCGGCCTGCGCCAGCACGATACTTCGCTGTCCGCAAGTAGGGCCGTAACGATGCCTCCGGGAGCCCCGCGTGGGGCGACCGTCTCAACGACTGCCCACCACGCCACGAGCACACGCGCTGTGATGCAACGCGCCTCCTCAGCGCTAACCGTCACGCGGGGAAGGTCGTTTAGCGAGCGAACTAAGAGATCGTACGCGCACGTCTTCATACGCCCAATAATGCTGGCCTGTTCGAGCAGGACCGTCGCTACTTCCGCGGGTGAGACGGCGCCAGCTCGCAGTAGCCATGCGAGACGTCCTAGTGAAGCACTGGGATAGCGCTCTGCGAATCTGGTCAGCGTTGCATGTCCAGCGATCGATAGGTGCTCCTGCAACCGCGTGTGCAACCCAGCTCGCACCTGCGCGAGGTTCCCAATGCCGGCCGCCGTCATCGCGCTGGTGCGGCAGAGATCGCCACCACCAGGCTTCCGGTTCGAATGGAGACGCAGCTTGCTCATCGCTTACCGCTGCACCCTCGGTGAGACATCCTGTTCAAGCGCCGTGCGAATCAGACCATTACGCTCTATGAGCAGATCGCGGAGACGTGGATTGACGTAAGCGAACTCAGCGCACTCAGCAAGCAGAGCGGCTGCCACATGAAGTACCAACCTCACTTCGTACTGCGCGCCCCTGAGCGCTGACGGCGTGCACTGGGCCGTGCGTCGCAGTGCCGCGTGCTGGACCGATAGGCCACGGGCCGCTCCCACTAGCTCAGTGCTTGTAAGTTCCAGCTCGAGATAACTCCCAATATCCAGGGCGGCCCTTAGCTCGGCCATTTGGTGTTGTACTCGTAGCCTGGCGCGAACGAATGAGGCACCCACGCCTAGGTGCCATGGCAAGTCAGGCTCTGTGTGCTCATCCTCAGGGAAAGCGCTCAGTGCCTCGGGCACGCCGCCCGCGCAAGTTGACTCGGCTGCACTCGTCATCGTCGCTCCCGCACAACATGGAATGGTTCCACAATCGCAGCTCCGAGAGTCCTGCGCAGGTCCTCCATCGGCTTGCGTAAGTCCGGCGGAGCCTCGGCCACTAGACGCTTCAGTAGGGCCATCACCTCGGCGCCATTCAGGTGCAACAGCTTCAGCGCAGCTTCATTGTAGGGGCTCGTGGGATTGCCGCGTGTGAGAAGCCGCCCGCACACAAGGCGGCCGGCAAGCCAGATGTCTACGGCGCGCTGTCCTGCATCCTCAGCTCTGTCAAAATCGTTGACAGCAAGCGCTGTCCTAAACTCCGCACAGTAGGTTTCGACTGCAGCCATAGCCTGTCGGAAAGCAACATTGGGCTCCGCGGCGCCATTAGTGCTCGCAGACCCAGAATTCCGATCATTCACGTTTCGCTCCGTCGTGGTCGTGAGCCGTTGTTCCAGGCCCGGACCAATGAGCGGCAAAAGTCGCGACAAGCACTGGGTCATCCGCATTGGCGGGCAGCCATCCAGTAGCAATCTCAGCGTGCTCCATAGCTTTTCGAACACGGTCGATTGCAGAGGCGTATGGTTCAGGGAGCGCAATAGCGAGCGCCAGAAACACACCGGCGCGACGAAAGAGCGGCGATGATGCCTCGTCATCTCGATCAATCGCCCCGCCCGGCCACCCCAGCGGAAGCTCGCTCCTCAGATCGCGCGCGAGCAGGTCGCGGGCGCAGCGCTCAAGCGTTCCGCCTGCCTCGGCCTCATCGACGAGGGCTCGCTCCAACAGCAGCCACGATACCGCAGGTGAGTCCAGTTGTGGCGCGAGCTCGTGTAAAGGCGTGTTAGGTAGGCTGTCGGCAAACGCCGTGGCCGATGAAAAGCCCTTCACGAACAGCGCCTGGTAAACGACGTCTAGATGCGAGTTGTTATCTATGGTTTTCATGCTGGGCGTATGTCGCGTTCTGCGTGTTAGTGCCCCTTTGGCAGGAGAGGCTCCATGCGTGGATTCGGAGGAGGCGCGCGCGTCGTTGTGCATGGCCCAGTGCCGCTCTGGCATTGACCTCTGTGTGGCCAGAGAGCTGCTCTAAGGCGCGGACGTAGAACTCCACAGCGCTCAAGTCGCGCTGAAGCACTGCATTGATTGCGATGGCGCTGGGAGCATCCTCCGCCAGGATGGCTTGAGAGAGTGCTTCCGTGCGGTCGCCTGCATGATCTAGGCGCGTGAGCAGAAGTGTGACCAATCCGCGTGTGAAAACATCCATTATCTCACGCGGCCCTTTTGCCGAATCGTCTCCATAGTCCGACTGTGAGTAATATGATCATCATAGGGCGCGACCTGGAGTAGTGGCTCGAATGGCTGGCGTCCCTGCTGTTGAGTGCTACGTCCTCCAGGAGGCAGGCGGTAAAGTCACCGTGACACCGTGCCTGCGAGCGTCTTGCGGAGCGAGCGGCTCGATCGCGATGTAGTGCCGCATGGTGATCGACATGATCGCGATCGCCGAGTGGACTTCCGGAGCGTCTCTGATGTCCCAGCCGCGGCTGAGGACTGGTGCCAAGCGAGCTTCCGTCGGAATGGCCCGAAGGTCGCGTTGCGCATCGCGGATCGCTCTTCGATAGCCCATCGAGCGCTCGGCCGGACTCAGCTGGATCGCCCGAGGTGGAGAGGAGGATGGAGGGGCCGCGCGAAAGCCACACCAGTCAGCTGTGATCCGGTCGAGCCTCAGCCGGATGTATCCCGTCATCTCCTCTACGTCGGTGAACTCGTCGCCGAATAGGAAGCGGGCGACCGCCTCGCGGTCGTCTAGTACGTCGCTGTGTAGCGCCTCTCGTAGACGAAAAAGCTGCGCGTCGATGACGAACATTACGCCTCGCAACACGAGTTCGCCGAGCGACTCGACATGGTTTCCGAGAACCGCCCCATCGTAGGCGATGACATTCGTTTTCAGCTCGTCGGACGCGATGCCGATCTCGAGGAGTTGACTGGCGATGCCATCGCTCGCAGTCAGCGAGCCCGGTAGGTCGTGCAACTGTTGTGCAGCCTCGAGAAGCGCTTGATCTTGATGCAGCTCTCCCTGACAGCGATGGAGCTTGTGCAGCGTTCGGGCGACGCGGGTCGCGCGGTCCAGCACCGCGAGCGCTGCAGCGCCGCTGGGGATCGAGCTTGCGCGACCGTGATTGCGAGGAGGGGCGCTCTGCACCTGGCTACAAAACACGAATTCGGCGCACAGGAAAAGCAATGTCCGGCGCCTGACTGAATTTCATCCGAACCGCCGCACACCTCGGAACGCCGCTAGCGGAGATTCTTGTGTTGTCGCGACCGTGAAGCTCTGCCAAAGAGCGCTAACCCCCGAAGATTGCGTTTGCGGCAGTCTTGTTGAGGTGTGCGGGCAAACCCGGGCTTTGGTCCAGATCGCCGCACACCGCTAGGGGCCGCTAGGGGCCGTCGTCAGCGCCTCAACGACGCAGGGATCTCACCTGGTCAGGTCGGGCCTGATCGCCGCCGGCCGGAACACGCTCCAACTGTCGTTCCGCGTGTCGCCGACGCGTTGCAGTTTGATACCAGGTCGCTCGAGACGGTCTCGAATTGTCGAAGTTGCCATCCCGATCGCCCGGCTCGCCGAGCGCAACCCCTTGTGAGTTTCGAGGGCTATGATTGCTTCGGCCACCTCCTTGAGCTGCGCGAGATTTCGAGGCCAGTCGTATTGGCGGAGTGCTTCTTGGTTCTCCTCCAGAAGGTCGGCAGTCCGTAGATGCGCAGCGTCTCCCCTGGCGAACATCCGATCGAGGAGCTGCTCGATCTCGCCGTCACGCTGCGCGAGCGGTCGCAAGCTGATCCGGTAGCTCTGCCAAAAGATCTGTTTAGGGAGCGAGCGCTCTGCTTCCTCTTCGTTTCTTGCCAGCGCCACCACTCGCACGCCATAGCTGGCGTCGTAGAGCTGGCCCACGAAGGTTGCATCGAGTGGGGGCTTGTCGTGCTTGGGCACCCACAAGAAGACCGTTGTCTTGGGTTTGCGCGCGCGCTTCACGAGCTCGTTGCGCTCGGTGCTGTCGCGTGGTGGGATCGGTACTTCGATCGGCTTGTGAGCGCTTCGCGGTGACATCGTGTGGATCGCCTGCGCGAGTTGCTCCTGCCCGCAGCCATCGGCTCCTGTGATGACCACGTGGCACCCATGGCGCGCGACCTGAGTCAGAACCATGTCCGGAGAGGGTCGGACGCTACCGAGGATCTCTGCGAGCATCGGACGGTGCTCGTACATCGCGCTGTCCATCAAGAACAACGTGAGCGGCCACGGGGAGAACGTGTCGCCGATCCTCACGTCCCAGGACGACTCGATCCGGGTGTTGCCGACGAAGGTTCCGTTTGTCGAGTGCATGTCGTAGATGCGGACGCTGCTCGCGCGTCTCTCAAGGAGACAGTGCGTGCTCGAGAGCCCGCGTTCCGGTATAGAAATATCGGGAGGCGGTTCGTCGGGTCCGCCTCGGGAGCCGCCGATCACGACCCGAGATCGGTCCTGGGGAAATGCCCAGACGCCCGGTTTCTCGTACTCGCCTACGTACGCTACCGGGTAGAGGCCGGCGAGTTGCTCGGCATCTTCGGGCGGCGCGACGCGCGGCGTGGGTACCGGGGTGACAGGACCAGGACCAGGTCGTGGGGGCTCAGTTGGCCCGTGGCTCTGTCGAACGGTCATACGCCCAGAGAGCACCTCCACGGCAAGGCCCGCAAGCCCTGTTCGCTCGTTCAGCGCGTCGCCCCGGGCTACCGTACACCTCGGAGACCCTGCTCCGACGCGGCTCCGCATGTTTGTCCAGGTCCGGTGCGGCGCAGCTTACCGATACAGGAGGCCGAGGTGTGCGGCGGTCGTGCGCGGAAGCGGTCAACCGCCGAACACCTCTTGAACGCCCAGCTGGGTTAGGAGAACCATTAGCACGTGCCGAAGCAGGACGAGGGGGAGCGATGAGCCCGGTCGGCGGCTTCGATCCGCTCATTGGCCGCACCTTTCGGGGCTACCGCATCGAGCGCTTGATCGCGAGCGGAGGGATGGGCTCGGTCTACCTCGCGCGCGAGGAGTCGCTGCGCAACGTGCTGAAGGTGGTCAAGGTCCTGCTCGCCGAGGAGTGGGATCCGCGGACGCGTGAAGCCCTGCTCGATCGATTCGAACGTGAAGCCTTCGCCGTCTCTGTGCTCAGGCACGACAACATCGCCGGAATCCACGCGTACGGTCATCTCGAGGATGGCCAGCCGTGCATGGTGATGGACTACGTCGAAGGTAAGACCCTCCACCAGCTCGCCAGCGCCCAGGGCCGCGTCTCTCCGTATCGAGTCATGCACTACATGTGTCACGTTGCGCGGGGTCTCGATTTCGCGCACGCGCAAGGCATCGTGCATCGTGATCTCAAGCCCGACAACATCATGCTGGCTCCAAAGGATTGGGATGCGCACTTCTGCGTACTCCTGGACTTTGGGATGGCCAAGATCACGCAATCGATGCTCGGGAACAAGCCCGCAACGATGAGTGGCGTTGGGCTCGGGACGCCCAGCTACATGGCCGTGGAGCAGTTCCGTAACGCCGACGAGGCCACCGCGCAGTCTGACATCTATTCTTTGGCCATCATCGTCTGGTACTTGACGACAGGCGAGCTGCCATGGGGGCCTTGCGACGGGGCTAGCCCGCTCGGTCGCGCGGATCTCTACGACCGGCAGCGGACCAAGCTGCCGAGCACGCCGCCGCCGGGGCTGATGCCGCCGGGTTGGGAACAAGCGTGCCGCCAGGCGCTGACGCCGGATCCGCACGAACGCCATGCGTCTGTGCGGCATTTCATGGTCGACCTCGCCAACGGTCTCGAGGCGAACGGACCGCACGTCAAGAGCGGCGCTCAGATCCTTGAATCGATCTGCCCGAAGTTCATCGCCACCTCCGGACCGGAAGCCGAGACTGTGCGTCAGGCGCATGCCCGGACCATTCTTGAGGCTGCGTGGCCGCGACTAGAGGCGCCGATACGGCCGGCAGTCGCCGACATACGAACGCGGCCGGACCTGCCGCGCAACGTGCAACCTGGTCAGCGGACCCCTGTTATGTCCGTAGCGCCGACGAGCACGCTCGGAGCGGCCACCGGCGCGCTACTAGCGCAGCCCACAACGCGGCGGTTCGGAAGGCGTCGGCTGGCGTTCCTCTGCTTGGCCGCTGCGAGCGCTCTGCTTGCGGCTGGTCTGGCGATGCTTAGCGGACGCAAGCCACAGAACGTTGGCGGTCCGGCGCAGCGAGGAGCGCAGAGCTCAAGGTCCAACTACGTCCCGGACGCACAGACGATCGAAGAGACCCGCGCACCGGCCACGCGCACACCGGGAGCGGCGGCGCGCGCCGTTCCCGCACCTGACATCGCCGCACCCGCAGTTGCACCGCACGCAACCTTTCCCCAAGCACCCGTCACCACGACTACGCCCGCCACAACGACAGCAACCACGACTACGACCCCATTGGCTAAAGCGGCCATCACTACCGTGGCGGCACCAGTGCAGCCGGCCAAACCAACAAGCGCAAACAAGTTGCTCCTTCGCGATGCCGCTGAGATGAAACACGACAGCAATGCACCGGACTTCCGGAAGCATGTCGACCACACCCCCTCCTCGAAAGTCGAACCCGAGTTCGACCCAAACGCGCTTCTTGGGCAATAGGACCGCAATGCGTACACACTTGAGATTAGTTATCGCGACTGCTTACCTAGTCAGCTTGCTCGCAACACGCATGGCTGCCGCCGATGATACCTTTGCCAAGCCCTCGTCTGGCATAGCACGAGAACACCTCTCCCGTGGAATTCGCCTTTACAACACACGGGATTTTGAATCAGCCATTCAGGAGTTCAGAGAAGGCGCAGTCGTCGAGTCCACGCCCGTGTTCGATTACAACCTCGGCCAATCCTATCGCCAGATCGGGAAGTACGAGGAGGCGCTCTGGCACTACGAGCGATTCTTGAATCACGGCCATCCCACCGGGCAGTTGCTCGCTGCGGTGAAAGACTTCATGCGCGAGATGCGGGAGCACCTAGCCAACCGGGCCTTGAACATGCCCCCTACCGATGCAGCATCGCCAGCACCAGGACCAGCACCAGCACCAGCAGCAGCACCAGACGTTGTTCCCGGTCCAGCTGAAGGCCCCCCGCAGCGCCTATCGCCCCCCGACCGCCACCACGGTTCGTTCAACTGGATCGGTTGGACGCTCACGGGGGCTGGGGGGATCGCGACCGGAGCTGCGGGATACCTGCTCCTGCGCGCGTCGAGCCTGAACGACCAGGCCAACGATGAAGTCTTCGCCCGCCGGCGTGATGATCTGCACGATGAAGCAAGCACGAGGAGTTTGGCGGGTGCGATCATCGGCGTCGGTGGGGTACTGCTCACGGTGACGGGCATCTACATGCTCGTGACGCACAGCGAGCGTAGCGAAACCCAGCATGGGACAGCACTGGGCGTCGGCATCACCGGGCACGGCGTCATCGCGTTCGGACGCTTCTGACGTTGCGTCCGGGCAGCTCGCTGGGCTCAGCCCTACGTATGCCTCACGCAGTTATCTCTTGGCACTTTCACGGCTTTCGGTGAGAATCCTGGGCAACGTCAGCTTGGGAGCATCATGCCTGCCACGTCGCCCATCGGCCCCCTCTGCGAGCGAGAACGCGTCATGCCTTCCACCTTCCTGACCATTTGCCTCAGCTCGGCGTTGACCGTCGGCGTCGCGCTGGCCTCGTGCAACGTTCGACGCGATGTGCAATGCGTTGAAAACGCGAACTGTGATCTGAGCGGCGGGGGCATGTGCTTGAAGCTGCCGACGAGCGATCACCAATGGTGCGCGTACCCTGACACCGGTTGTGCCGACGGCTACCGATACGCGCAGGATGACGTTGGAGACGGGGTCAGCGGCGCTTGCGCGGCTAGCGCGACCTCTAAGCTTACCGTGATGGTCGGAGGCAGCGGAGCGGGTACTGTTTCTTCGATGCCGGATGGCCTCACCTGCGCTGGCGGAAATTGCACGGGTTCGTTCCTGCGAGGCACGGAAGTGCGGCTATCGGCATCCGCGAACTCTGGCGCTTTCCTAGGCTGGTCCGACGCGTGCAGCGGTCCGACGGACTGCGTCGTAAAGATGGATCAAGATCACTCGGTAGGCGCCTTATTCGGGATGCCAGGCCAGGCGCTATGGGTACAGCAGTTTGGAACCGAGCTGGAAGACGTCGGACATGCTCTTGCTGTCGACACGGACGGCAATCTGATCGCGGTTGGCGGGTTCAGCGGCACACTAAAGTTTGGCGAAACAGTAGTCACCACTGCAGGCGGGAGTGATATCTACGTTGTCAAACTTTCCAGTTCGACGGGACAGGTACTCTGGGCAAAGCAGTTTGGCGGAACGAGTGACGACTTTGGCCTAGGAGTCGCGCTCGACTCCTCTAATAACATTTACGTAACTGGCACATTTCAAGGAACTGCCGACTTTGGCGGGGGGCCACTCAAAAGCGCTGGGAGCGGCGATGCGCTTGTGCTCAAACTAACCCCAGATGGGGCTTACGTGTGGGCGAATCAGATTGGTGGGTCCGGAATCGATCTCGCCAACGCAGTTGCCGTCAGGGATAATCGCGTTGTCGTTGCCGGCGACTTCCGGAACTCGATTGTTGTGAATGGTACAACCTTTACGAGTGCGGGTGATCGCGATGCCTTCGTTGCGAAGCTAACAACAGACGGAGCTTACGTCTGGATTCGGCAGTTCGGCGGTGTTGGTCTCGATTCAGCAAGCGCGGTGGCAATTGACAGCGGCGGAAATGTAGTTGTAGCAGGATTGTTTTTCGACGACGTCAATTTTGGTGGGGATCCACTCACCAGTGCGGGAGACTCCGATGTGTTTCTCGTTAAGCTATCCGCCAATTCGGGAGCGCATCTCTTCTCTAAGCGTTTTGGGTCCGACAGCCCTGACCACGCAGACGCGCTGTCGCTTGACTCAGCCGATAACATTTACATGACAGGCCAGTTCACGGGGACTGTGTCCTTTGGCGGGCCAACTCCTTTGACGGCCACAAACCAAGGCGACGTCTTTTTAGCGAAGTACTCTCTTGCTGGTGCGTATATCTGGGCGAACTCGTTCGGAGGCACCGGAAACGAAGTAGCGCACGCAATGTCCATCAATAGCAGCGGCGATATCGCTATCGCTGGTGATTTTTGTGGAACGATTTCGTTTGGTGGCAAGCCATTCACATCGGCAAGCGATTGTCCGAACACCGACATGTTCGCCGCGCGTTTCGCGGGAAGCGATGGCGCGCACATCAACTCGACTCGCGCTGGTGGAACCGGCAGCGAGGGGGCTGAAGGCATCGTGCAAGCTTCTGACGGCCGATTCTTCGTTACTGGCGGGTTTCTGGGCTTCGCGGAGTTCGGCGGTCAGGCGTTTACGTCGCTCGGCAAGTACGATGCTTTTATCATCGGTCTGGCCCCGCTGTGACGACGGCGTCGAAACATCTTCCCCGTCAGCTGGCCGCGCAAACGCAAAACCTTCCTAAGTCGACGCGGCCCGGTCAATAGACCATACGGGCTGCTGCTAGGGTCTGACCTTCGCTCGTTCGATCCGACGAATCCACGTGCGGATCGGAAGGCGGCCCTCGCGCACCGCGGTGATGTTGCCGCTATGCTCCCAGCCCTCACGCGCGAACGCGAGAATCTTCGGAACTAGAACGGCGAGTGCTCGCTCGTCTTCCACATCGCTCAGCCAACGCCGCACGAGTTGTGCGAAATCGTATCCCCTCGGCCACGGAAGGTCATCGAACCGCGGCGTGTTGATCAGGTGCGGACGGCTGCGGGCGATGTGTTCGGCGATCGCGTAGCCGACGCAGTGAGGGGCGACCGCGGAGATCGCGCCCTGCAAACATCGGTCGCAGCGCCGGGGCGACTTCCAGCAGGGGCACGGTTCCCACGGCATCGGAGGAGGATGGCGGACACGATCCGGAGTGGAAGGGGATCTTCGCCGCGGAGATCTCGAAACTCGCCCTTCGTCGTATGCGGTTAGCTCGTGCAGCGGCTTTGGATGATCATGATCGAACGACAGCGGGGACGACTCATGCGGGGTGCCCCAGGCGACAGCAGGCGAGCCAAGCGACGGCGAGCGTACTAGGCGACGGCGAGCAACCGTCGCCTGGTACGGTCGATAGCCTGCACATGAGACAAGCACCATCACACCAAAGAGAAGTGGACATCGTGTACGGTCTTTTGTGGCTCGATGCGCTCCGGTCAACACCGGAAAACCTTTCGGATCCGTTCCCGAAGCGACTTGACCGGGTCGTGGCTACGTTCTTCGCTCTCTACCCTCCGCGCGCCAAGGCCTAGGCGCAAGCGCCCGTAGGCCGTTCAATATCAATCGGGCCCGCACAGCGGAACGCGTGGGCCGGTGTCGTGGACATGCCGGGCGAGGTCGCGTAACGCCTCGCTGGAATGCTTCCCCGGCATGCGCCGCTAGGTCCCGCGGTCGCCACGAGCTCGCGCGGATCCGCCAGGCACGCCCCCCCATACCCGGCCCCGGCGGCGTCCGGGGGCGTGCTACGTTTCGCCCACCTGACGACGAGCGCGAACGCTCCCCACTGCAGCGCGGCACGCGAACGAGTTGACGAGGCGGACCATCTAGCGACGTCGTCGCCTCGGTCGTAGAGCGGATGGCCTGCATGGCACCGTTGCCGGTTTAACCGAGCTAAGGTATAGGAAAGACGGTGAGTTCTCACGCCGCAACTGCTCCCCCGACGAGGGAACGATGGCTCGCGAGCGCGTTGGAGAGGCTGCTGACGTCGGCGGCTCGCAACCGTAGCGTTCTGCCAACACGCCAGCCGTTCGCGTTTTCGACGCACTGTGGAAAAGTCCGCAAGGTCAACGAGGATACGGCTCTCGTCTCGGTTGGTCGCCGCGCAGCACAAGATGCTCCCTTCCTGGCGGCGGTTGTCTGCGACGGAATGGGTGGCCTTGAAAAGGGAGATGAAGCAGCGGCCCTGGCCGCAGCATCAGCCGTAGCGGTCATGATCTCGCCTGAGCGTACCGTGAATCCGCAGGCTCGCATGTGCGCCGCGATTACGGCTGCGAACACAGCGGTGTTTCAGAAATTCCGAGGCAACTCTGGAGCGGTGCTCGTAGCGCTCCTGATTGATGACCGGCAAGTAGTTATCGGCTGGATAGGAGACGCACGAATCTACGGAATCGCGCGTGACGGTAGTGCGACACTCCTCACCCGAGACGATACCGTTGCAAGTGCGATTGAAGATCTGGAAGGCGCAGCGCCCGACGCGATGGACGCCCTGTTAAGCGCCATTGGCCAACGTGAAGACGCTATACCACACGTACGGCTACTTGATTCGGCATTTCAAACGCTTGTTTTAGTGAGTGACGGCGTTCACCGCATTGATCCCCACGTGCTCGCCTGGCTATTCAGGGGCACGCGCAATCCGTCCGATCTCGTGTCTCGACTCGTCGCCGCTTCATACTGGGACGGGGGACGAGACAATGCCACTGCGCTCGCAATTTCGCTAGATCAGCCAGTTACCTTCTCGGAAGAAGGGGAAGCCTTTGCGGCTTGGGTCGAAAGCCAGCCGCAGGTGTGGCACATATTGAGATCTCCCGACCTGGCGAACACGTATGCACGAGACGACGCTTCTCCAAGAGCAGAGTCGACGGCGCGTGCGGAGCCATCTCCGCGAGCTACGCCGCCACCTTCGCAAGCAGATACGTTTCAACGAGCCGAACCGCCGCCGAGAGCCGAACAGCCGGCACACGACGGACCGACCGAGCTGTCGCCGCAAGTAGATCAATCTAGGCCGGCTGAACAGCCCCTAGGAGACGCCACGCTATCAGCCGCAAGTCATTCGCCTGAAGTCCAGCCATCCTCTGTGCGGGAAGTCTGGAAGCGAAAAGTTCGTCGTGACGGCCGGCAACCTGCCGAGAGTACCGCGAAACAGCGGGACTCTCACACCCCATTAGAACTTGGGTATGTGCAGACGCCCGCAGGTGATTCGAGTGATAAGCCTCGTGCGAAACAGGATCCACAGCTTCCACTTGTAATCGATGTGGGTCCAGAATCACCGAACAAACCCGATCCCAAAATCTCCCAGGAGAATTCCGACAGCGCGACAGAATCACGTTCTTCGTCGAGTCCAAAGCATAATCCCAAAGCCAAAGGGAATATGTGACCGCAATAGACGCTCATGGCCGATATCACATAACTGGCCTCGACACCCCGGAATACACCGTATGTCAAGACCTGCATTTGGCGCGACCTGTGCGCGTTCATTGGGTGGCAGATAGCTCGAGACAAGAATTCGTTCGATCGCGGCTGGCAACACTGCAGTTAGTGCGCTCGCCCTATATTGCTCTAATCTACGATCTCGTTGAGAGAGACGGACGTCTGGGCATTGTCGAGGAGGGCTTAGACCGGGATGTCGTAACCTCAGACGCCAATCGCCTAGTTCGGCTGTACCAATTCTGTGCTGGACTAGCCGCTCTTCATGAAAACCAGTTAGCACACGGTGCTTTGCAAGGTCCGTGTTTTCGTACCGCACATGGCAGCGCCCCACGGGCTAACACGCCTCGCCTCTGCAATCTAGCCTTCGATGCGGACAACCTCGACGATCCCACGTCCGATGGAATCTCCGCATCGGACCGACTCGGTTCTATGGGAGCGGACCAGGTTAAGGACGACATCTTTCAGACTGCCCTAGCAGGTCTTCTGTTCTGGACGCACGGCGAAGCACCCCTAGTAAGTGTGCTACGAGATCGGCTGGCTGCGATTCTACTCACGAACACGCATCGCGCGCTGATCCATTGGCGAGGAACGAGCGTGGAACTTGGTTCGCAAAACCGCACTGCGAGGCTTAAGCACCCTGCCGAAATCGGTACTGTGCGAGTCGACTATGACGGAACCCGATTTTATCTCGGCGAAGTAGTCGGAGAAGTTCTTGTCAACAACATACCTGCGGTTCTCGGCCAGAACTTGCCGGATTCTTGTGTGATCGCACTGGGGGATACGACGCGTCCGGCCAGCGGTCGTTACTTTGTAACATTTGACCAGTCACACCCGGAGGTCATGAATGCGACTGAGTGACGGGAAGATGATTGGTCGTTACCGTCTGCTTGGCTACCTCGGCGAAGGAGGTATGCAACAGGTCTATAGAGCATACGATACGAAGCTTGGCCGTGAGGTCGCGCTAAAGACCCCGAAGAACGATGATGGAGAACGTCGGTTCGATCGAAGCGCGCATCTGAGCGCATTGGTGAATCATAGCAATGTGGCCCGAACGCTAGACTATCTCGCCATTGACGATCAGCGCTTTCTAATTGAGGAATATGTCAGCGGACTAGATCTAGGAGTGGTGCTTAAACGCATTCCTCAATTCGACCCGTACATGGCGGCGCGGATGTTACACGGCCTCGCTCGTGGCCTCGCCGCCGTTCATGCTGTAGGAGTCGTGCATCGAGACCTGAAGCCGAGTAATATCGTGGCCGTTGGTGGGCTTAAAATGGTGGATATCAAGATCACCGATTTCGGTGTTTCGAAGATGTCCGAGGCGGAGGTGGATACAGGCATCGCGGGAGGCGTCCTGTCTCTTACCGGTTCAAAGACGTTGATCGGCCACCTCCCATATCTTGCGCCAGAAATACTTCGCCGCCGCAAAACCGTGACACCGTGCGCGGATGTGTGGGCTGTTGGCGCTCTTCTGTTTCATTTCCTTGCTGGAGCGCCGCCGTTCGGTCACGAGCTTGCCGATGCTGTGGTGCAGATCATGACCGCGCCGGTCCCTCCACTCCCGCAGGAGATTGTCACTCACCCGCAGTTTCGGGGGCTGGGCCAAGAGCTCTACGGCATTATCGTGTCGTGCTTGCAACGAGATCCTGATTCGAGGCCTACCGCGCTGCAACTCGTAGACCTCTGTGATCGATTGTGCTACCCGGTCGGTGAGCGCGAGGTGGGGGTGGTCGAGGGTTTTCCCGGCAACTCATTCGGCTTTGCAAGAACAGCCAATGGGACGGTCTTCTTTCACAACGACAGCGTGTTTGGCAAGCTGCGTCCCGGCGCCGGCAGTGAGATCTGGTTCTCTCGGCACGCCGGTCAACCCCGAGACCGTGCGCATCCCGTCGTACCGATGCTCCCTGGAGAAGCATGATCCGTGCTCACATCGTTGGCCTCGAGGTTCGGGGCTTCCGGCGATTTCAGGCTGGCGCCAAGTTTGAATTTCGAACTCCAGGCAACAGCCCCCCTGACGCATTGATTGTTGCCGGTCCCAATGGCTCGGGAAAGTCGAGCTTTCTCGAGTCTATCCTTTTTGCGCTCGGTCGTGATCACCTTCTCCATCGTCAACTGCACGGCGAGCATCGCCTTCGTTGGCTTCGAGACGCGGTGACATCGAACATACATGTCAGCTTGCGATTGCACGTCGCATCCGCCCCGGGCACGGTCCTCGGTACTCGTACTCCGCTCACTTTAGAGATCATCCGCTCAACTTCGGGCTGGAGCGTTAGCGAGGCTGGCGAATCCAAGCCTTTTAGTGACGACCAGAATGTCATACGAAGTCTACTTGCCGATTTGCCTGTAGAATGGTTTTCGTCGTGGCGACAGCCGTATTTGGTAGGTTCGACTGCTCCAATGTCGGTTCAGCCTGATGGCATCGGTGACGAAATGGGCCGTCTCTGGCGTGTAAAGCAGCGCATCATTGACGAACGCACACGAGGTGCATTTCTTAGAGATTCGGATGGTGCCGGGCTAACACGTGATCGCGAATGGCTCGATAAGCTAACGAAGTCGTGGTGGGCATTACGCGGAGAGGACCGGAGCCGATTTATAGTTGCAGCAGACCCAACCGATGAGAGTGAGCGCCACTTCGACATTTTTCTGCAGCGCTGGATATCTAATGATATTGGTTATGATGACGTCTGCCCGATTGACCAATTGTCGTCAGGAGAATTGGAATGGCTAGCGTTGGCCGGCACACTCATAACCGACAACTCTGACGGCATAGTGTTAGTTGATGAGCCAGAGCTGCATCTCAACCCCGAATGGCAGGCGAGGATTTTGCCTGCATTGCGTGGCGTAGCTCCTACTGCGCAATTGATTGTGGCAACCCACGCCGATGCACCATGGGATCAGGCCTATAGCTTCGAACGGCTGTTATTGCAACCTACGGCTTCCGCAGATGAGGAACTCCCGAATCGGGGAACGGCCGGATGATTGATATCGATTCACACTACAAGAATGCCAAAGCAGTACTGTGGGTAGAAGATCCAGGTACGCGAGCTTGGCTAGAGGCAGTGTGGCTAGGTACGGCACCCACGATACGCATTCTTGTCGCGGGCGGGCATATAAGCGTAAAAACCGTTTGCGAGCAGGCGCGCCAAGCCGGGCACGCACATATTTTCGGGCTGGTCGACTGCGACTTTGGCACTACAAATCGTCACAAATGGGGGGCCATTGCACCGGGACAGGTCTACCGTCTCGACGTTCACGAATTCGAAAACCTGTTGCTTGATCCAGTAGCGCTGGCGGGGTGCGTGCTTAATACAGCCAGGCGCAGTACTATCGACATACAGCGTAAGATCGAGCTTGCCGTCGGACGTCGCATCTGGTGGGTGGCGTGCGCTCGCGTGCTGGCTGAGACACAACAAGCCGCAGTATACGGGTATCCGAGGCAGCCCGGTCCAATCAGCTCACTGAGCGACGCGGAGACCCATATCTTTGGCTCTGATTGGTTTGATAAAGTGGCTCTAACGTGTCCTAGCCTCGCCTCTAGAGCTACGGTTACCGCTGCGCTGCATGCTGCTCATGGAGCGGCAAACGCTGCTATTGCAGATGGTAGTTGGAGGCAGCGCTTTCCGGGCAAGGAGATCTTTGAAGAGATAGCGTCATACGTGCAACCTAACGCCATAGGTTCTGCTGGCAGAACGGACCTGATTAAAGCTATAGGCGCTTGGCAGCGCTCGAACGGTGTGCCGGATCAGGCTCTTGAGCTTCGCTCATGCATCCTTGCGCGAGTATAGGCAGAGGAACGTTCGCCCCTCATGACATCACCTTCCGACGACAATGGCCGAGCCATGGTCGAAGACACAAAGACCTTGCTCCTGTTCTTGCTGTACGCGGAGTCTACCGAGGTGTCCGCGGGCGAGATTATGCGTGGAACTGACCTGAGCTGCGAGCGCCTACGTGCGGCCCTGGATCCCAAGCTGGTCGAGATGGTCGAGTGGTGTAGTTCGTACGTTCTCGTCCGCTATGTACTCACCCCGGCCGGACGACGGGCAGCGCTCGGCTTGGGAACCTGGAAGAAATTCTAGGGTAGGCGATGGACTCCCCGGCGCGGCGGGATTGCGAGTGGCCCAAGACGGCCAAGTTGACGGGACGCGAATCAGAGAGCGCGCTTTCGAACTTTCAACTCGATGCATTTTCCTTCGAACGCTTCTAGGAAGAACGTGCGTTCGAATGGGCTAATAAACTCGCCTTCGGCTGCACTGATGTCGAGCGCGCCGCCTTGGCCAGAGCTGCCAACGACTAGCAGCCAGAGCTCGTCGTCACCCTTTGCTTTGTATTCGGGCAGCAACGAGGCCTTGGCGTCGATGGCATCCTGGATTATGCGTCGCGGCTGCCCCCTACTGCTTACGCCACAGGTAGCGAGAGGCTCGGAATACGGCCGCACGAGCACGCTCGTACAGAATTCGACACCCCTGCCGTCGAGGTCATGCGATCCGTTGTCGCGGCTGGCATCGCGCCAGCAAACGAAGCCAGTCTCGTCTACTGCATCGCTGTCGTACCGCTGATACCGCCTCCAGACTTTGCCTGGAACTGGCGCCTCCCTAAGAGCGTTCGTGGCAAGCCTGACAAGGGCGTTGATCTCGGCGGCTAGAGTGGCTTTCATTTCCGGGAGTGCCAGCAATCCAGCGGCGCCGTCGGAAATGCTGAAATTGATGTGCGCGTTCACGCGCGCCATGCGTAGATCTTTGACGATGCGCTTCGTCATCTTGGACTTGACCCCGCGGCCAGAGGCGACCCCCTCATCCATAGCGCGAACGACCTCGAGCCCGACAGTTCTGCCATCGGACGACGTGAGTTGGCAGTCCGGGCTCTCGCGGTCCGCATCGGTGATCGTTAGCTCGCCGAGATCGGGCATCCCTGCGATCATATGGCGTACGTATCTGAGTTCCTGTTCTTTATCAGCTGGACGGGTCACAGGCGTCCTCCCGTTGCGAGATTGGTCGTTAACCACGCGGCGCGCTACGGGATCGGGACGGCTTCGCGGGTGGCCGTAGCGGATCTGCGGACGCAACTGACCAACGCGAGCGGGCCCGGGCGACGGCGGTCGCGTGGGCCGGTCGCCGTCGCCTCGGCCGCTCGCCGTCGCCTGGGCCGCTCCCGCGCAGCCGGCCGCGCCCGATCGGGTCGCTCGCCACGGCCGGGGCGTCTGCATCGCAGACGGGCCTGGGTCGCCTTTCCGGCGGCCGGGGTCGCGGCGTACGGCCTGGGTCGCGTTATGCGACCTGGTCCCTAGCCGTTGAGACCTGGGTCGTGCGTCGAGCCGCCCACACGTAGGCGAGCGTTCCAGCCAGACGCGGAGGGTCTGCGCGCCAGCCCACCTCACCTCACACGACGTTGACGCGGTCGTGACCGGCACCGCGTCGAGCTGCAAGCATGGGGCGCGCCGTGAGGTCACCCGCCGCGCTATACTATACTATACTAGGTATCATGGTGAACGATATGGTGCATACGGGGGCTGGTGCTTCAGGGCCGGCAGGGGGACCGGCGGGCGGCTCGTCGTCGGACCGGATGAGCACTGCCCAGGCTAAGTACGCCAAGGAAGTTAACGCCTACACGAACGATTACATTCGCTTTGCGGACGTGAAGGCGGGCGCTGTCCTTACACTCACGGTCGCAGTAGCCGGCGCCCTTGGCAACGCGATACATTCGATCGTCGCCGCCGCAAACAACCACTCTGCGGTCAAGGGGGTGCTGGCCGTGTCCTGCGTTCTCGCAGCGTTCGCGACCGCGGTATCGATCGTCTTCTCCACATTCTGTCTGATTCCACGCGTGACCTCGCTACCCTCGCTGAATTCCTTTCCTGACATCGCGAACCTGGAACCGGATGCGTACGCCGCGAAGGTTGCTGCGTTGACAGAAACCGAAATTGCCAACAACTTATCAATTCACAATGTAACTCTCGCTCGCATTGCCCTCAAGAAGTTCGACGCAATCACGATAGCGGTGAGGGCATTGTTCGTTCTACTCTTCTCGGGGTTCGTGGTCGTACTGCTGTATGTCTTTGCGAGCATCGCCTGAGGTCGAGATGTCAGCCAGCGTTGAAGAGTTGCGTCAAGTCGTCTTGAGTAGCCTGCGGAAGGCCGAAGAAGCCGCCATTGAGATGCGGCTTGACGAGGGCGGGAAGGTGGCAAAGTCTATGGTCAAAGACCTTCCTCGCTTTCGAACCTTCACTCTCGGATCCGGAGCGACTGCCTGGGGAGCGATCCTGTTTGTCGATCTTCGTGAGTCCACGAAGCGTGCGCTCAAGATCGGCCCGAAGAAAACATATCTGACGATGCATGCGCTTCTCCCGGCGCTCGCCTTTGCCGTCGAGCAATACGGCGGCTACGTCGTCGGATTTCGCGGTGACGGACTGTTCGCGATCTTTGGACTGAATGAGTCCGGATACAATGAGAACCCGTTCGATCAAGGCAAGGTCATCGCGCAGGCGTGCAGCTGCGGGCAGTGGATGATCGAAGCCGTTGCGAAGGTTGTGAACCCTGCGCTGGAAGAAAGGAGCTGCGCCGGGAATCTTCACATAGGCATCGGTGTCGACAGCGGAACTGTCGTGGTGACTAAGATTGGCTTCCTCTACGCCGACGAGGTCACAGCATACGGCGACTCTGTCAATGCGGCCGCGAAGATCAGCAATGCAAGCAACAACAACGTCATCGTTTCCGAAGAAGTCGATCGACTCTTTCCCACCAGTAAGAGCGGCACAGTGAAGGCGAATCCTGTTCCTGGACATCCATCATTTCGCGAGATAGTGTTCCCCAATTCGCTGATGAGAGAGTGAGAGATGGAGCAACACGACAACGTAGCCGGCAGTGGCAGAGAAGCCGACGCAGTCATTGTGTTTGCCGACATCGTGGGCTGCTCGCAGATTTCGGACGCGCTCGGGCTACGTGAGTACGCGCTTTTCATTGATCAATTTCATCGCATCGCGCGTGCGGCCGCCGGCTGTGTGTTTCATGCTCCCGAGTACACGCAACCGAATGATTACGAGCTTTCGATTCGGGGCGACGAGGCTTGCGTCATCGTACATCGTGCGCCGAGTGAAGATGTCCAACGTGCCATCACATTCGCCGTCGTGCTGCAGCTTCTCTGGCTGGGCGGAGACTACAACCGCAAGCGTCTGGCGAAAGGTGCGTCGGCCGTGGAGCTCGGAATCGGGATCCACGCTGGTGCTGTCTACATCGATAAGTTCCAACACCCTACACCTTCATCGGAAGGATACGCGATCAATGTTGCGAAACGTATCGAGGGTCTATCGCGCCAAGGCGAGACTTCCAAGATTGTGATCTCGTCTCAGGCATTCGCGCACATCCCTGAAGAGGAGTGCGGCTTGAGCTTCACTACTCAGACTGTCGACCCAACACGCATCCGCGGGGTTCGAGGCTTGTTTGTGCTTCGAGAGTTGGTAGAAATCGATGAATCTTTGGTTTTGCGTATCGGGCTCTCCGCCGATCTATTCGATCCCAAGCTGCTCGAGCATATCGCGTTTGTAGCTAAGACCCGCGTGGATAGCGCCTGGTTAGGTGTCCTGTGGCGGATCGCCTATGGCGTCGCGCATGGGCAGGAGAAGCTGTTTCGGTACTTGTTCTCAAAGCAGACCCGGGAAACGCGAAATTCAGCGACATGGTTCGCCCGTGCGAAACGCGAGAAGGAGGAAGGGGACTCGAACATGGCCGCAATGATGTTCGAGATGTCGGCTTCTTCGGCGACGGGGCACGGCTCCTTGCTGAGCTTGCCCGATGAAAGCGCATGGTCGCTTTACAATGCGGCACTCGCGCACGAGAACAGAAGCGCTTACGCAAGCTCGATACAGTTTTACCAAAGGGCGGTCTGCCTCAAGCCCACATGTGTGCAATATGCGATGGGCTTGATCGTCGGATACCTCAGGGCGGGACGAGCGACGGAAGCACGCGATTTTCTCTATGACGTGCGCGATGAGCTACTTGCCCCCGAAGAACAGGCGGCGTGTCTGTGTCTTGAAGCCATATGTAACGACGTCCTTAACGAGGCGGAATGCGCCGCCTCTTGCCTAGCGATGCTGCGGCAACGGTTTGAAGTGCGAGATGCGACGCCGATCCCAACCGCGGCGGACCTCATGACCTCGGGAACCGACGGCGGAAAGCTACTCCTTCAGGCATTCAACGGTGTACGGGTAAAGCACTAGCGACGAGGCAACGGAAACCTACTCAGCTGTGATTGTTGACACGAAGCACATATAGAAGACAAGCGCGTGTCCATCCTGGGCTCGATTGCGAACGGCGCGCCCTGCGTCTCCCCAATACGTGAGGGCGGAGTCCCCTCCCCGTCGAGTAACTCACCGGCCAACGGTCCCGGCAATCTGTACGGACGCTGGAGCGTAACGAAGAGTCTCGCGACGGGTGTGCAGGCGGTCGAGCGGGGCGCAGGCGAGGCGAGCGGCTCGGGCGACGGTAAAGCGGCCCAGCGACGGCGTGCGGCCCAGGTGAGGCGAGCGGCCAGGCGACGGCGAAGCGGCTCATGTGACGGCGACCGGCCAGGCGATGGCAAGTGGCCATACGACCGCGAGCGGCTCAGGCGACGGCGTGCGGCCCAGGCGACGGTGTGCGGCCCCCGAGCGATGGCGAGGGGACCCGGAGCGATGGCGAGCTGCCCTTGGCGACGGCGAGCGGCCCCGAGGCGACCCGCCTGCCACGAAATCATGTAGCACTCAGCAGCGGGCCGTTTCTTTGCCATCTGCCTTGCCACTACGCACGGGATCCAGCGGTCCCCAGCGGGGGCTAGCGGGATCGGGAGGGGCTCAAGTACGCGAGACAGTTGCAGTGCATCGACGACATTGGTGTTTTCGATGGCCTGTCTTGGGTGAAGAACTGCGCTCCCTCGTCGACCTCGTGCCCCGGGCGCAGTTCTTCAAGTGTTGAGGGCAAACACGGACGAGCGAGCCTCACCCTTGTCGCGGCGACACCGCGTGTTTGTCCTCG
>Ga0070717_10000320_pt1 | contig 31376 bp, 31 predicted proteins | sample LARL113metaG_FD_71366 | JGI IMG/M metagenome (GOLD analysis project Ga0070717, IMG submission 71366) | Corn, switchgrass and miscanthus rhizosphere microbial communities from Kellogg Biological Station, Michigan, USA - LAR L11-3 metaG | ecosystem: Host-associated > Plants > Roots > Rhizosphere ...
GTTTCGCCTCACCTCGGTGGGGCCGCTCGCACCCGACAGCGGCGCGAGCGCGAGCGCGACCGCGAAGGCCGACGGCTACGGTCGCTCCGCGCGCCTCACCTTGCAGGCGGAGGACGGTGGGATGCTGGAGCTGGTGTGGCGGCTCGCGACCGCCAACGAACTCGGCCACGATCGGCGCTCCGATCGCGCCGCGAACCAGTTGCTGGCGTTCGATGACTTCGCGCAGATCCCTCGCCACATCGAGGCACTCGACGTCGGCGCGGTCGGCAAGGGCGGCGAGCTGATCTCGTTGCGCGACACCACCGAGATCTACCTGATCACGAGCTACGCGCGCGGCACCACCTACGCCGAGGATCTACGCGCGCTCGCCGGCGAGGGCGTCGCCAGCGAGCGCGACCTCTCGCGCGCGACGGCGCTCGCGAGCTACCTCGCGGAGCTCCACGAGCCGATCGACGACCCGCCGCGCTATCGCCGCGCGATCCGTGACCTCGTGGGCCATGGCGAGGGCATCTACGGGGTCATTGACCATTATCCGGATGACGTCCCGGGCGCCTCGGCCGAGCGGCTGCATGCGATCGAGCGCCGCTGCGCCGAGTGGCGCTGGCGGCTGCGCCGGCACGAGGGCCGGCTGGTCCGCAGCCACGGCGACTTCCATCCGTTCAACGTGATCTTCGACGGCGGCGTCGGGCTCACGATGATCGACGCGAGCCGCGGCGCCTGCGGCGACGCGGCCGACGACGTGACCGCGATGTCCATCAACTACGTCCTGTTCGCGCTCGACGCGGGTGACGCCTGGCCGCACGGGCTCGGCGCGCTGTGGCGACGGTTCTGGGACGTCTATCGCGACGCGCGGCCCGACCCATCGCTGCTCGCTTGCGTGCCGCCGTTCCTGGCGTGGCGCGCGCTCGTCGTGTGCAATCCGCGGTTCTACCCGGCACTCAGCACCGCCGGTCGTGAGGCGCTGCTCGGACTCGTCGAGGGCGCGCTCGCCGCCGGGCACTTCGATCCGCGCTGGGCCGAGGAGCTGTTCACGTGACCGCGGACGGGACGGTCGTGTGGTTCACCGGCCTGCCGCAGTCGGGCAAGTCCACGCTCGCGGCCCACTTGCGTGATCGCCTGGCGCCGACGCGAACCTGCATCGTGCTGGACAGCGACGAGGTGAGGGCCGCGCTCGGCCCGACCGAGTACGGGGACGTCGGGCGCACCACGTTCTACGCAACGCTTGCGGCGCTCGCCACGCTGCTTGCGCGGCAGGGTCACCTCGTCCTGGTCGCGGCCACAGCCCCCAGGCTCGCCCATCGCGACGCCGCACGGTTCGGCGCACCCCACTACGTCGAGGTGTGGGTCCGGACCGCGCAGGCCGATTGTGAGGCGCGCGACGTCAAGGGACTGTACGCGCGCGCCCGCGCCGGCCAGGCGCCCGCCTTGCCCGGAGTCGGAATCCCCTATGAGCCGCCGCTCGCGCCCGACGTCGTCGCCGAGGGTGGCTTCGACGACCACGCGCTCGCGCAGCTCGCAGCGCTGCTCGGTGCACCCTCGTCATCGGCAATCACGGCACGCGGTCTGCACGAGCGACCAGCATGACGACCAAGACGACGATCGGACAGCTGGTGGCGAACCTGTTCGCAAAGTACGAGCGCCAGTACCACGATGCGAGGTTCGCCGCGGCCGCGACCCAGGTGGCGCTCGCGAACCTCCAGAGCAGCCCGCGGCCACAGCACGACGTCGGGCTGTGCGAGGCGAGCGCCGCGGCATCACGGGCGAGAGCCGAGGCGTGGGAGTCGTTGCAAACCGACGCCTGGAACACGGTCGCGCAGCGCTCGCAGCCCGGCGCCGAGACACTCGCATCCTGAGGCAGGCGCCGCGGCCCCAATGTCGACCACGTTGGCCGCACCCGCACGACGACGCAACCCGTCCGCTACTGCGGACACAGAGGAGCTCTGATGTTAAGCAAAGCCAAGACGCTGCACGGTTACAAGCTTGCCTGTCTCGACGGGGAGATCGGCAAAGTGAGCGAGTTCTACTTCGACGATCGACATTGGACCATTCGCTATCTGGTCGCGGACACCGGCAGCTGGCTCAAGGGCAGGCAGGTGCTAATTTCGCCGTACGCGCTCAATTGCGCGATCGCGAGCGAACAGACCTTCTCGATCGACCTGACCAAGAAGCAGATCGAGGACAGTCCGCCAATCGACAGCGACCTACCGGTCTCGCAGCAGTTCGAGCAATCGTACTACGACTACTACGGGTGGCCGAGGTACTGGGACGGCCCGAACATGTGGGGCGCCTATCCGTACCTCGAACGCGATCGCTCGCGCTGGCGGCACTACGCCAAGGACGAGGGCTGGGACACTCACCTACGGAGCACCCACGAGGTAACCGGATACCACCTCCACGCGCTCGATGGCGAGATCGGCCACGTCGAGGACTTCATCATCGATGACGAGCGAACCTGGGCGATCCGCTATCTCATCGCCGACACCAAGAACTGGTGGCCGGGCAAGCACGTGCTGATCTCCCCGCAATGGGTCCAGCGCGTGAGCTGGCTCGACCAACAAGTCTTTGTCGACCTCTCTCGCGAGTCCATCCAGGCGTCGCCGGAATTCACGGCCGATTCGCTGCTCACCCGCGGCTACGAGCACGGCCTGTATGGTCACTACAATCGCAACGGCTACTGGATGGACGCGCTCGGCGCCGCAGCGTAGACGGAGCCAACCACCAGGACCGTAGCGAGGGAAGAAGATGGCCATCCACCCGAGTACGAATCGGCGAGGCGCGCGGCTGCCGCATCCAGAGCGCCACCGCAGTGGCCGCGGTCAGTGGCTGCGGGCGGCCGTGCTCGGCTCTGACGATGCGATCGTCTCGACGTCGAGCCTCATGATCGGTATCGCAGCGTCCGCGGCACCGCAAGGCGCCATCCTGGTCGCAGGTGTGGCGGGGCTGGTGGCGGGCGCGATGTCGATGGCGGTGGGAGAATACGTTTCGGTGAGCTCGCAGCGCGACGCAGAACATGCGGACGTCCAGCGGGAGACCCGAGAGCTGGCGGCGCAGCCCCAGGCGGAGCTTGCCGAGCTCACGGCGATCTACGTCAAGCGCGGCCTCGACGCCGAGCTTGCCGCACGAGTCGCGGATCAGCTCAGCGTGCACGATCGACTCGGCTCGCACCTGCGCGACGAGCTCGGCATCGACCCATCGGCGCTCGCGCGTCCGCTGCAGGCCGCCTGGATCTCCGCGCTGAGCTTTGCGTTCTTCGCCGCGGTGCCGATCTTGGCGCTGCTGGCGGCGCCTGCCGTGGCAAGGATCCCCGTGATCGCCGCGGTCTCCCTCGCGAGCCTCGCGGTGCTCGGCGCCATCGGCGGTCACCTCGGCGGCGCCCCGCTCGCCCGTGCGGCGTTGCGGGTGACCGCGGGCGGCGCGCTGGCGATGGCGGTCACCGCGGCCATCGGGCGGCTGTTCGGAATCTCCGCGGGCTGACATACCCACGCTCGGTTACATATCACCCGCGGAGGCGCGTCACGGCAACCGGACAGCGCGCGTGGCGCACCGTCTTCTCTGCCACCGAGCCCAGCGCGAGGCGAGTGATCCCGGTCCGCCCGTGACTGCCCATCACGACGAGATCGACTGTCGGATCTGCTGCCAGGGCGTGCCCCGCACGAGTTGCGAGCTGACCTTCGTCGCGCCGAGCTGCAGCGCCTGCGACCGCGCGGCATCGAGCCCCTGCTGCGCGTCCTCGGCCAGGTGTTCGACGACCGACTCGGAGTACACGAAGTCACTGCCGAACGTGTTCGCCGGGAGGGCCCACGCGTGCAGCACGACGAGCTCGGCCTCGCGCTCGCGGGCCAGGCGGACCGCGGTGAGCAGCCCCTGCGTCGAGCCTGGGGAAAAGTCGACCGCACAATAGATTCGCTTGATCGCCATGCCAGGAGTCGTTGCAACGATGCTGCCAGCCCGGGTCGCGCTGGCGACCGCCACCGCCCTGGAACACCCGATGCAGTGGCGGGACCCATGAAACGCTATGCGCACGCGTCCTTGGTCCTCGCCGGTTGCGCACTCGCAAGTTGCCAGCGGACGGCCGATGCTCAGCCCCGGGCCGGCAGCGTCACGGATCCGAATCGGCCCGCGAAGCCCGATCGGGACGCACCACGCGAGCGCTTCGAGCGCGACATGATGATGCGCTTCCACATGCACGCGAGCTTCGACCTCGCGCGCGCCATCGAACGGATGCTGATCCGTGGCAGGCTCGAAGACGCACGACCGCTCGCAGGGTCGCTCGCCATCGCCGCCGAGTCACCCGGACTGGCGCGCTGGGCCACCCAGCTTGCCCTGGTGCGACAGCGCGCCCATGCCGTCGAGACCGCGCCGGGGATCGACGAGGCGTGTCGCGGTGCAGCGCGGCTGGCCGAGGCTTGCGCGCGCTGTCACCTCGACGCGAGCGCGCAGGCCGAGTTCCAGCCGCCGCCGGCCGCGCCCGAGGATCGTGCCACGGTGCCGGCACGGATGGCGCGCCATCAATGGGCGGTCAACCGGATCTGGGAGGGCATGGTGGGCGGCGCCGATGACGTATGGGTCGCGGGGCTCGACGTCCTCGCGACCACGCCGCTGCCGTGGCCCAAGATCGGGTCCGAGCGCGTCGCGCTCGCAAGTCGGCTCCAGCAGCTGGCATCACAAGCAAAGCGCGTCCCCGGCATCGAGCTGGAGGCGCGCGCCCGGATCTACGGCGAGATCCTCGTTACCTGCGCGGCGTGCCACGCCCCGTCGGCGCGGTGAGCTGTCACGAGCTGTACACCTGCGACTGCGTGGCATGCCACACGGCGAGGCCTGGGCGGTCGCGTGACCGAGGCGCAGGGCGTGCACCGTGCGCGCAAGGCGTGCACCGCGTCGACCGGGCGCCGCGCTGACGTCCCGCTCCCCATCATGGCGCACGGCTAGAGCAGCGTTCGCACGACGAGCACGTTGCGATCCGCGTGGTTCACGACCTTGGCGGCTGTCGTTCCGAGGATGTGGTCGATGCCGCGGAAGCCGTGCGAGCCGATGGCGATCAGGTCGGCATCGCGCGTCCGGCCGGCGCGCACAATGCCGTCCCACGGGATCGCAAAATCGGTGATGACTGCCTCGAGCATGCCGGGGGGCAGCGTGCTCGCTAGCCGCCCGAGCGTCTCGTGTGCGTTGCTCTGCAAGATATCCTCGATGGTCCGGTCCGTGACCGCGAGGAGGTCCACCGGCAGCATGGTTGGGATGTTGATCGCGCGATACAGCACGAGCGTCGCGCTGGTCAGCGAGGCCAGCCGTTGTGCGGCGGCGAGCACCTGTGCCGCGCGATCCGATCCATCGAGCGCGACGAGGATCCGCTTCACAGCCACACCGCCTTCGCGCCCACGGTGAGCACCGGGCAGCGGGCGCTGCGGACCACGGTCTCGGCGACGCTGCCGAGCAGCGCCCGCGACAGGCCCTGGCGTCCGTGGGTGCCCATCACGATCAGGTCGATGGCGAGCTCGTGCGAAACCTGCAGCACCACGTCGCGCGCGTCGCCGGTTCTCAGGAACGCCTCGCCGGACCGCGCCCGGCCGTGCTGGCGCTTGATCAGGTGTTCGAGCGATACCCGGCCCTCGTGCACGAGCCGCTGCATCATCGCGCTCACGACGGCGACCCCGAGCTCGGGCACCCCAGGCTCGGGCGTCGAGACCGCGTGCACCACGTGGACCTTCGCGTCGAGCTTCTCGGCGAGCAGGATGGCATAGTCCAGCGCCAGCTCGGCAGTCTCGCCGAAGTCTGTGGCAACGAGAATGTTCGTCGCGAGCTTCATCATGATTGCCTGTCCTGCACGTTGTGGACCTGCTGCGGGCCAGGTCGGCAACACGACTCACGGCGCTGCTCCTGACGATGTGCGTCGCGCGCGGGGCCGGCAGCGTGATGGGCGCGTTCACTGAGGGTGGCGTGCGCCTCGTTGCGACGGTCGCGCCCGCGGTCTGCTTGGCCGCGGGCCGGGCTCGGCCCGTGGATCGGAGATGAGATGTTTGCCGCGATCGATCGCTGGGCGGCGCGGTCACGACGCAAGCGAGCGACGAAGCTTGACGCTGAACACGCAGCCGGTCCCGGGGAGATCGCGCACCGACAACGTCCCGCCGATCGACAGCGCGCCCCGCATGCTGATCGCAAGCCCGAGACCCAGGCCGCTCCGATCGTCGCTCCGTTGCAGGTAGGGCTTGAACAGCTCCGCCGCCTTGCCCGCCGGCAGGCCGCCGCACTCATCGGCCACGTCGAACGTGACGTGCTCCGTGGTCACCTGGGTCGACAGCCGGACGTGGCCGTGTTTGCGCGTGAACTTGCAGGCGTTCTGAACGAGGTTGGTGACGATCGACGAGACGACCTGCGCGTCGCCGGCGATGTGGACGTCGGGGGGGCCTGGGTCGACGGCGAACGAGACGCCGCGCGTCTTGGCCTGCAGCGCGGCCGCGATCGAGATCTCCTCGAGCAACGTGGCGACCGAGATCCGCTCCTCGCGCGGTGGCCCTGCGGTGAGTCGGACCTCGGCGAGCGACCGACTGACCAGCTCGCTCATGCCGAGCAGGCTCGTGCCAAGTAGCTGACCGGTGCTGCCGCCGACGCCGACGCTCCCCGAGCGCACCATCTCGTAGGCGAGCGTCGCCGTATTCATCAGGTTGCGCAGCTCGTGCGCGAGAAAGCCAAGCTGCTCGATGCCACGCCCGACGAGTTGCTGTTCTCGCCGGCTGGCGTACGCCGTCACCGCCTCAGCGACCGCGACGTCGAGGGACAGGTTCAGCGCCTTGAACTGAGCGGCCGGGATGACCACCTTCAGCTCGTCGGCCAGCTCGGTCACGACCTGACAGATGTCGCCGTAGCCGTGCACCACCTGGCCGATGGTGAAGCCGGCGTCGAAGGATAAGCCGCCCTGCAGGGTCGCGCTCGCGCCGATGTCGCTCCCCTCGGATTCCTCATGGCGTTGCAAGCGGGCCGAGAAGAGCTCGAAGAACAAGGGGACGCCACTCGTGATCTCGTGCTCGGTGGGTTGTGGGGCAACCCGGCGCCGCGACTTCTCTTGTGCGCGCGCGACAAGGAGAGGGCGGTGCGCGGTGATGAAGTTGAACAGCATTGGCGCCCACTCTGCCACGCGCAACAGACCAAAGGACAATTGATCGAGCCGGCGTCGGCGATCAGTGGCGTCACGCTTGCACACAGAGATACGTACGCAGAATCCGCACCGACACCAGGTCGTGCGCCGCAGCTTGCTACCCTCATCGTAAGCCGGCCTGTTCGACGCGTGAATTTCATTGTGCTCGCGACGGCGCCCACAAGCTCGAACGTCTCGAGCTTGGGCGTCGGGCCTAACGCGCGACGACGCGCGCACCGGACCGGATGCTGTCGCCGGGGTGGACAATCACCTGATCCCCCTCCCGCAACCCGCTCTCGATCTCGACGTCGAGGCGGCCGAGGTGACCCAGGCGGACGGGCTGCAGATGCGCACGACCGGCTGCGGCGAGGTAGACCGCCCAGCTCCCGTGGTCGCGGAACAGGGCACTCGCAGGGATTGTGAGCACGTGGTCGCCGTGCCAGGTGATGATGCGCGCGGCGACCCGGAAGCCATCGCCCAGGGCGGCCGGCGTCCGGTCGACGCTGGCAATCACCCGCACCCGCTGCTCCTCCACGCCGAGCGCCGAAACTCGGGTGAATGCGGAGGGCTCGACCCGACGAACCCGACCACTGAGCTCGTCCCCGCCCCAGCGCTCGATCGAGACCACCATGCCGGGCCGGACCCGCGCGCCATCGCTTGACAGCACGTCGACGAGGATCTCAATCGCGCGCGGATCACCGAGCTCGACAAGCGCGGCCCCGGTATTTACCGGGCCGGCACTGTCACGAACCACTCGCAGGATCTGACCGGCGGCGGGCGCCGTGACCTCGACACCGCGCTCGCTGTTCTCGGCCCGGGTGTCGTCGAGCAGCGTGCGGGCGGCCTCGACCTCCGCGGTGGCGGTCGTACGTTCCATGACCGCCCCCGCCAGGTCGCGGATCGCGAGTTGCTCGGTCAGCTCGCTGCGCTCGCGCTCGGACGCCGTGATCGCGCCCCGTTCTGCGAGCGTACGGGCGCGGTCGGCCTCGCGCACGGCGGCGTCCCGGGCGACGGTGGCCCGCGCGATCGCGGTCGTCGTGGAGCGTTGCCGGACCACGGCGACGCCGAGGCGCGCGGTCGCCTCGCGGCGGGTCCGGGGATCGAGCAGGACCGCGTGCGATGGTCGGATCATCGCGATCATGTCGCCGGCCGCGACCTCCGCGCCCGGCTCGAGATCGATTCGCTGGAGCTCGCCGGTGATCGGCGCAGACACGACGAACCGAGCGCGGACGCGGGTCTGCCCATCCTCCGCGATCTCGGTCTCGAGCGAGCCGCGGCTCGCAGTGGCGAGCTCGACCACCGTGGGCTTGGGAAGCCATGCGTAGATCAGCACGGCCACGATGCCGCCGCTCACGACGCCGAGGGCGATCCGTTTGACCCAGCGGACGATCACGCGTTTGCGTGCGCGATCGGGACGTTGGGCCGAGGTGCTGGGGGTCAGGACGGGCATCGCTTCACTCCGAGGCTTTGAGGACACCGACAAGATCGAGGTGGTCGAGATCGCGGCGGACGAGCAGCGCGCTGATCAGTCCGGACACCAGCGCGATCACGGCGGTGGTCGCGTAGGTACTGGTCGCGATGTGCAACGGAAACCGGTACGCCTCGGGATCGATGCTGGCCGCGAACCAGCCTGCGATCCAGGTTCCGATCAGGAAGCCCAGCGGAATCCCGAGCACGACCTGCGCACCGAGCTCACCGAGCAGAATGCTCGAGATCTCGCCGCGTGTGAACCCAAGGACCCGCAGGCTCGCCAGATCGCGGCTGCGCATCGACAGCGCGATCCGCGCGTTGTTGTAGACCACACCGATCGCGATCGCCGCCGCGCTCAGGCTCAGGATCAGCGTCATCACGAGCATCGAGCCGCCGGTCTGCGCGCGATACGCGCGGATCACGCGCTCGGTGCTGGTCACCCCGAGCACCGCCGGCATCGCCTTGAGCGCGACGCGGATCTCGTCGATGCGCGCGACGTCGATGCCAAGCAACGCGACCGACACCCTGCGCTCCTGATGCAGCGTCGCGGCGAGCCAGTCCGCGCGCGCGTAGGCCTGCAGCCCGAACGCCTCGTCGATCAGGCCAGCCACCGGCAGCGACCGCGTCTGCCAGTCGCCTTCGAGGATATCGACGTCGATCGGATCGCCCACGCGCACGCCGAGCAGCTCCGCGAGCTTGTCCGTCAACAGGAGCCCGCGCTCGGGCGGCGCAGTCGGTGTCCGCCCGCCGGACAGCAGGTGTCCGAGGACGGGATGCTCCGGCAGGCCGGTGATCGTGGTGTCGCGCCAGCGCGTCGCCATGCGGAGGCGAACCGGTACGACCCGGTGGGCCTCGGCGAGCTGGACGCCAGGCACGTGCTCGAGCTCGGACAGCACGCCTGCCGGCTGGGAACGGACGAACGCCACCGTCATGTCCTCCTGATGCTCGCGTGGGAACACGTGGGTCATCAGGTAGTCGAAGGAGTCCAGCGAGAACCGCCCCATGATGAAGATCGCGATCCCCATTGCGATGCCCAGCGTCGACATCAGGAACCGCACGGGGCGCCGCGTGATCTCGCGCATCACCATCATGGCGGACGGCCCGAGCAACCGTCCAAGTCCGAGCCGCTCGAGCAGCGACCGGCGGTAGGCCAGCGGCGCAGGCGGACGCATCGCTTCGGCGGGGGGCATGCGCGCGATCCTGCGCACCGCGCCGAGCGCGCCGGCCACTGCCGCCGCGATACCCACGCCCACGGTCAAAACCACGAGCGACGGCGACAGCGCGTGCGCGCGAGTCGGGAAGCGATAGAATGCGCCGTAGATGTCGGTCATCCACCGCGCCGACCACGCGCCGAGTGCGATGCCGAGCACGCTCGCAAGCCCGACGATCAAGGCGACCAAGGCGAGGTAGTGCAGGCCGATCCGCCGATCGCCAAAGCCCAGCGCCTTGAGCACTGCGATCTGCGTGCGCTCGAGGAACACGAGCCGCGACACGACGATGTTGACCAGGAACGCGGCGACGCCGAGAAACATCGCGGGGAGCACGAGCGCGAGGGTCCGCAGGACCGAGAGCTCGTTGGTCAGCGCGTAGTTCGACAGCTGCTTGGCGCGTGGCACCGCGTGGCGCCCGCCGAAGCGGGCGAGCGCGGCGTCGACCGCCTCGAGCACCGCCGGCAGGGACGCGCCGGGCTCGAGGCGAAGCGCCACGTCGTTGAACGCGCCCTCCATGCGATACGCCGCTGCGACCACGGCGCGCGGCATCCACAGGACGACGAACCGGCGATTATCTGCGACCATCTCGCGGCCCGACATCGCGAGCACGTACTCGGGCGACAGCGCGATGCCGACGATCGCGAGCTCGCGCAGCCGCCCGTTGATCACGACGGGAAGTCCCTCGCCGAGCGCGAGGTGCTGCGCGGACGCGAACTGCTCGAGCATCACGACCTCGTCGTCCGCGCCCTCCGCGGGCAGCCGTCCGGCACGCAGGTAGAGATCGTTGAGCGGCGGGGCGCCGCGGTCAGGGATCGAAACAATCCGCCCCGCGATCGGATCGGGCTCGCCGGGCAGCGGCACCATCACTTCTTCGACGATCCGCGACGACACGACGGCAACGCCCGGGATCTCCGCGAGCCTGGCCGCCACCTCCAGCGGCGCGCGCTCGAGGCGCGCGAACACGTCAGCGAAGCGATAGCTGGCGTAGTACGCGTCTCGCGATCCCTGCAGTGACCGGAACGTGCTGCGCAGCATGATCATCGCCATGATCCCGCACGCGAGGACCAGCGCGATCGTCGTCACCTGACCTTTGATCCGCCACAGGTCCCGCCGGAGCTTGGTCCCCAGCACGCTCACCAGCGCAACTCATCGGGTCGCGTCCGCCTGCCCTCTGCGACCTTGGCGCTCACGATCTGTCCATCGGCGAGCGTGACCACGCGGTTCGCGATCGCGGCGATCGGCGCGTTGTGCGTGATGATCACCGTGGTGGTCCCGAGCTCGCGGTTGATCCGCTCGATCGTGGACAGCACGCGCACCCCGGTCTGAAAATCGAGCGCCCCGGTGGGCTCGTCGCACAGCAGCACGTCAGGCCGCTTCGCCACCGCGCGTGCGACGGCGACGCGCTGCTGCTCGCCGCCCGACAGCTGCGAGGGAAAATGGTCGAGCCGCTCGCCCAAGCCGACGAGCTCGAGGGCCTCGGCGGGATCCATCGGATCCTCCGCGATCTCGGTCACCAGCGCGACGTTCTCGCGCGCGGTCAGGCTCGGCAGCAAGTTGTAGAACTGAAATACGAAGCCAACGTGGCGCCGCCGGTATTGCGTCAGCTCATCCTCGTCGGCACCCGTCAGCTCGGTGCCGCGATAGTCGACCTGCCCGCTTGTGCACACATCGAGGCCACCGAGGATGTTGAGCAGCGTCGACTTGCCGCTGCCCGAAGCGCCGAGCAGGACAATGAGCTCGCCCTCGAACAGCTCGAGATCGACGCCACGGAGCGCGACCACCTCCAGATCGCCCATCCGATACCGCTTCACGAGCGCGCGCGCGGACAACACCGACACCACTGCCATTGGTCGGTGAATTTGCATGGACCATGCCGTCGCGACCCGGTGCTCCCAGCCAACGCCCGACGGCGCGGAGGAGCTCACGCAGCGGTCACGGGCGTGTCGCGCGCCGACGGGTGACCGCGGCGCGCGCGGCTTGCATCGTCGTCGTGCATGCTTTGCGTCGAGGCTCCGGAGGTACGGGTGGCCAGTTGCCGCGCGCTTGCGCGGATCCACGCATGCCCCACCATGGTGATCACGACGCCAAGGCCAAGATAGAGCGCCTGCAAGGGCGGCTCGTTCGAGTAGCCCACGATCGCGATCTCGACCGTGATCCAGATGATCAGGGCCGCGCCCACGGCGAGCGCCAGGAACGGCGCCCACGGGTCGCGCCGGTGAGCGAGCACGGCGGCGACGAGCGGGCCGATGCCCAGCACCGCAAAGAGGATCGCGCCAGGGATGAAGTAGGTCGCGAACGGCGAACCGGCGAGCGGCCCCAGTGGCAACGGGATGATTTCACCGTGCGGTCCGAACATCAGCGCGAGCCCGCCACCGATGGCGCCGATGCCGAGGACGATCTCGAGCGCGATCGATGCCTTGGCCAGGCCGCCGAGCCGTGGGGCCGCCGTCGCCGGCGCGAGGTGTCCGACCTCAGCGGTCACCTCCGCGTCGTACGCGATCGAGTCGAGCCGCCAGTGCGCGTAGGTGTATGGCACGGCGAGCTGCCAGCTGACCTCGACCTCGAACGGCACGCGCATGCCCGCCACCGTGCGCCAGTCGCGGTAGACGCCACCCCAGGCGCTGCACTCGCCCCGATCGTTGAAGCGCTCCGCGGTGAGACGGACCGGCAGTCCGTCGGGCCCGAGCTCGAAGATCGCGTGGACCACCAGCTCGCCCAGCCGCAGCGTTGCGCGCGCATGGTTCGCGTCGACCGCGTCCCACGTCACCCATCGCGCGTCGAACAGCGCGGTCGGAACCCAGACCAGCTCGGCAAGCAGCCGCACCGCGCCGCCTTGATCGAGCTGCGATCCATGGGCGTCAGCGAGTGACACCGTGTCATCGACCAGGACACGCATGCTCCCTGTGCCGGCGGCGAGCATGTCGCGCGCGTCGATCCACAGACCGGGCGCCATGCTCACGCGGCCCCACCAGACGAAGCCAGGTGGATCGGTCGAGAACCACTGCACGCCGCGAATGGGCCGGGGCTTGGAGGTCGGGCTCATGCGGAACGTGCCGCCGTGGCGCAGCCGCACCCTGCGTATGAAAGCGCGGTCGCCGACGGCAAGCCGGCGGTAGCGTTCCACGATCTCCGGAAGCTCTTGCGGCGCAGGTAGCGGCTCGCCTGAAGGAGGGATGGCAAGGAGCGCGCGCAGCTCTCGTGCGACCTGCGCCGCGAAACGCCATCGGTTGCGACGAACGACAAGGCCTGCGACGACCATGACAGCGAGCGAGCTGAAGCCGATGACCCACGACATGACTTCCTTTCAAACGGACCGGACGCGGCTCTGCCGCCCTCGCGTCACCGGCCCAACGCGCCGAGCCGAACCCGCAGGTCAGCTCGAATGCAAATCTGGACCCGCGACGAACTGCCATCGGTCTCGACCCGGCGGTCCACGACCTCGAGCCACTGATCGAGCGGCTGCATCGCGAGCCCGTGGAGGGTCGCCTCGAGATGGAGCCGCTGCCACAACCGACCTGCCTCGATGCGCTGGATCGCGCTGGTCGGATCGCGAACCGCGAGCACCCCGAAAGTCGTGGCGGTTGCGAGATGCACGTCTCGCGTAGCAGTCATCCAGGAGCGATGGTAGCTGGCTGTGGAAGGCCGCGGCGCCAGCTGCGCCGCGATGCGCATGATCGCGCACAGCCCGGCGCTGTCGAGCGCGGGACCGTCCCGGTGGTCTTGCACGGCCTGGGGTGTCCACCGGAACCACCCGTCGGTGGCTTGCATGAATGCATCGTCGCCGATCAAGGTCTCGGTCGCGTCGAGGATCGCGTGCGCAAACGCGCGACCCGCGGCCGACGTCGCATCGACCAACGCCAAGCCGGTATCTGCATGGCGGACCTGCGCGTGCAGCGCCGTCGCGGTCGTAGCCTCGAGCGGTCGACCCGGATCGTATGGCCCTCGGTTGCTGTGACGACGAGCGATCGCGCCGGCCTGGGCCGGCACGGGGGATTGGATGTCTGACAGCAGCAACCTGACCGCGAGGGTGGTATCGGCGCGATCGGGGGAACAGCGCCGCGGTGGACGCGAGCCCCTGCATCGAGCCGGCGAGCACGAGGTTCTCGAGCGCGCATCCGATTCCCAGGTGCATCTGCCGCAGGAACGGATCGACAGGGCCCAGCGCACGCTCGACATCGAGGTGAACATCAATACGCCGATCCCGGAGTGCAAACCGCCACGGCTGGCTATTGTGAGGATTCGCAGCCAGCACCCCAGCCGCGACGATCGCGCGCAGGCCGCGCTCCTTCGGTAGGTCGGTCCAGGCTTCGTAGGCGGCATCGGATCCGAACAAACCAGCCTGCTCGGCGCGCACGAGCCCGACGACCGCGACGCCAGCGGCCGCTGCGCCGCCGAGCTGGAGAAACCTTCGACGGTTCACGACGCCATCGCTCGGCTCATCGCGTCACCCACGCAAGCCTTGCGCGACGGTGCAAACGGCGCACTGGCGCCGACGCGGCGCACGAGCAGGAGATCGTTCATGCCACCTGGCGGTGCAGGTGCCGGGCCGCCTCAAAGAGGCTGCCAGGGCCGCAGGCGCCCATGCGAGCGAGGGCGCGCGACGCTGCTCCCGCCTGACCCTGGGCGCGGCCCGTGCAGCACGAGCGTGATGTCGACTGCGGTGCCTCGCATTCAGCTACCCACGGTCCCGGCGAAGTCTCCTGCTGCGGAGATCGCCAACATGCCCCTGCTGCGTCCGCGCAAGCGGCATCTTCGCTCGACCGCGTGGCTGGTGGCGCTGGGGCTCCTCCTCCTGGCGGGCGCACAGGCCGTGCGCGTAGCGTGTCGGCCCCCCGAGGTCGCCGTTGTCCGCGCGCGCGTCGAGGACGTGACGCGCGTGCTGGCGGTGACCGGACGGATCGAGGCGGAGCGCGCGGTCGTGGTTGCGCCGCAGTTCGCGGGTCGGCTCACCGAGATCGTGCGGCGCGAGGGTGACCTCGTCCGCGCCGGCGACGTGCTGGCGCGGCTCGATGATACGTCGGCGACGTCGGCGGTGGTCCAACAGCGCCTGGCGCTGTCGTCGCGCCGAACGGACCTCGCGCAGGCGAACCGCGACCTGGCGCGGGCGCAGCGGCTCGTGGCAACCGGCGCGGTGCCGGCGACCGAGCTCGAGGCAGCGCAGCTCGCGGCAACGCGGGCCACCGATGACATCGCGCGCCTCGCGGCGATGCTTCAGAGTGGACGCTCACAGCTCATCCTGGTCGCACCATTCGACGGCACGATCGTCCGCCGCGATGGCGAGCTCGGCCAGATCGTTGGGCCGACCACCACGGTTTTCGAGATCGCCACCGTGGACGCGTCGCGGGTCTCGGCCGAGGTCGATGAGCGCTACGTCCGCGCGCTGCGGCCCGGCATGCGCGCCGAGATCGTGCCCGTGGGCGCCGAGCACGCGTCGCAGGCCGCGACCGTCGCCTACGTAGCGCAGACGGTCGACCCGCAGACCGGCGCGGCGACGGTCCGTTTCGCCTACGCGACGATGCCCAAGGGAGCGCTGGTCGGGATGTCGGTCGACGTGAACGTGGAGGTCGCGTTCGTGCCTGCGGCCGTCACGATCCCGCGCGAGGCGATCGGCGGCGATCGCGCGAACGCATACGTGCTCGTGGTGATTGGCGAGCGCGTGGAGCGGCGCACGATCGAGATCGAGGACTGGCCGGCGCCATCCGTCGTCGTGCGATCCGGGGTCAAGGCGGGCGATCTGGTGGTCACGGATCCTACCGCCGCGGTCGTCGACGCGCACGTGCGGACCACGGTGCGCGATGGTCTTTGAGATCAAGCTGGCGGTGCGCTACCTCGCCGCGTCGCGCTTGCAGACCGGACTCCTGGTGGCCGGCGTCGCGGTCGGGGTGCTCGTGTTCACGTTCATCGCCGCGCTGATGAATGGGCTGGGCGTCCGGCTGACGGACGACATCACCGGCAGCGTGGCCCACGTGACGCTCGAGCCCGAGTCGCGAACGCCGAGGTCGTTCATGGCGCCTGGTCGAGGCCGCGCGCTGTTCGCCGTCCAGCCGGGGAACGACGAGGTCGCCGTGATCCGGACGTACCGCGCCGCGCTGCAGGTCGCCCGGCGAATGCCCGGAGTCCGCGTGGTCGTGCCCGAGGTGCTCGGCAACGCGACGCTGGCCCGGGGCGCCAAGGCGCTCGCCATCGTGGTCACCGGCGTCCAGGCCGAGCAAGCGGACGCCATCGCGCCGCTGGGGCGCTCGATGATCCACGGCCGCCTCGACCTCGGGGTCGGCGACGTCCTCGTGGGCGCGAGCCTGGCGGACGACCTGGCCGTCGCGGTCGGCGACCGGCTCATCTTGCGCGCGGCGCGGGCCCGGGTCGGGCCTGGCGCCGACGTGGTGGTGACGGTGCGCGGCGTCTTTCGGCTCGGGATCCAGGCGGTCGACCAGCGCGTGATCTACCTCGAGATCGGCGCGGCCCGGAAGCTGTTCGACCTCGCGAGCGGTGTGTCGAAGCTCGAGCTCAAGATCGATGACGTCTGGCAAGCGCGTGCGCTGAGCGACCGGCTCGGGCGCGCGACCGGGCTCAAAGCGTCGAGCTGGCTCGACGGCAACGCGCGGCTCCAGGAAGGGCTTCGCGCCCAGGCCAGCACCGGCGCCATGATCAAGGCATTCAGCCTGCTCACCATCGCGATCGGCGTCGCCAGCACGTTGTTCCTGTCGGTCATGCGCCGCCGCTCGGAGATCGGCATTCTGCGTAGCTTCGGGATCGGCCGCGCGGCGATCGTGCGCGCGTTCGTGCTCCAGGGTGCGCTGATCGGTGCGCTCGGCTCGCTGGCTGGGATCGCGCTGGGCTTCGGGTTCGCACACGCGCTGCTCGCGCTCTCGACCCGGGCGACGGGCACGCCAGCGATCCCGATCGACCCCGCGCAAGGCGAGTACTTTCGGGCGATCGTGCTCGCGATGATCGCCAGCGGGCTCGCCGCCGTGCTGCCGGCATGGTCCGCCGCGAACACCGATCCGCTGCAGGCGATCCAGTCATGAACGTGCTCGAGGCAACCGACATCGTCCAGGTGTTCCGTGACGGCGAGACCGCGACCACCGTGCTGCGCGGCGTCTCGGCGAGCGTGACCGCCGGGGAGCTGGTCGCGCTGGTCGGTCCGAGCGGCAGCGGCAAGAGCACGTTTCTATCGATCGCCGGGACGCTGCTCACGCCGACCGCGGGCTCGCTGCGGATCGCCGGCCGGGCCGCGCTGGGCCTGCACGAGCGCGCGGTCTCGGAGATGCGGAATCGCCACCTCGGATTCGTGTTCCAGTTCCATCACCTGCTCGAGGACTTCACGGCGTTCGAGAACGTGGTCATGCCGATCCACGGCGCGCGCGTGCGCGTCGACGCGGCGTGGCGTGCTCGTGCGCAGGCGTTGCTCGCGCGAGTCGGCCTGACGGATCGCATGTCGTACCGCGCGTCCAAGCTGTCCGGTGGGCAGAAGCAGCGGGTCGCGGTCGCGCGGGCGCTGATCATGAAGCCAGAGCTCGTGCTCGCGGACGAGCCAACCGGCAACCTCGACCGCGCGAGCTCGGACCACGTCATGGAGCTGCTCCGCGAGCTGTCACGCGAGGAGGGCACCGCGTTCCTCATCAGCACGCACGACGCGTCGATCGCGCAGGGCTGCGACCGGATCCTGGCGATGCAGGACGGCCAGCTCCTCGACCCGAACCCGGCGGACTCCAGCGTCAGCGCATCTGTGGCGGTGCGCTCGCCGCATGTTTGACCAGCGAAGGATGGCAAAGGTGAATATGTTGAGATCAGGACTGGTGCTCGTCGCCATGGCGTTTGTCGCGGCGCCCGGCAACCACGGACGGGCGGAGCCGCCGGCACCCGGCGCGCCCTACCCTGCGCCCGCAGGCCTCGGTCGATCGAGCCGCGCGCCACCACAGCCCGATCCGATCGATCGCGACACGATGATGCGGTTGCATATGCACGCGAGCTTCGACTTGATCCGCGCGATCGAGCGCTTGCTGATCAGGGGCAAGCTCGAGGACGCAAAGCGATTCGCCGCCACGATGTCCGAGCCAGCGGACGCGCCCGCGCACGGACCGTGGGCATCCCAGGTCATCCTCGTTCGCGATCGCGCGGCCGCGGTGGCCCGCGCAACGACGGTAGCCCAAGCTTGTCAGCTCGAAGCCAGGCTGGCGGCGGCCTGCGGCGGCTGCCACGTGGAGACCGCCGCAGCCCCGAAGTTTCGCGCGTACCCGCCGGCGCCGTCCGATCGGCCGGCGATCGCTGCGCGGATGGCGCGCCATCGCTGGGCCGCCGATCGTCTGTGGGAAGGCATCGTCGGAGGTGGTGATGAGCCGTGGCGCGCGGGGCTCGAGGTGCTGGCGGCGGCTCCGCTCGATTGGGGCGAGAGGACCGCGACGCGCGCGCAACTGGCACGCCAGCTCCAGCACGATGCGGCGCAAGCGCGCGAGCGCGTTCCGGGAGACTCGTTCGACGCCCGCGCGAGCGCGTACGGTGCCATGCTCGCGACGTGCGCGGCGTGCCACACATGGACGCCAGAAGCGAGCCCGGGCAAGCCGTAGCCTCGACGCAGCCAGCGTCTGCAGCGTGCGGCGATTCTCAGCTGGGCAGCCAGACCGCGCGACGATCTTGCACGTACTGACGCATCGTGCGCGGTGGGCGCCCTAGCAGCCGCGCGAGCGTGGGATTCACGCGCTCGCCCTGACCGAAACGAAGCCCGGCGTGCAGGACGGCTTGTACGCCGGCCTGTGCCCAAGGCGCGCCGCGCTGTCGCAGGTGCGCGAGATAGCCAACGATCGACGCAGGTTGGTATCGGATGACACGGCCGATTGCCTCGCTGAGGTGTGCCGCGGTCTCGGTGAAGCCGATCGCCTCCGACCCGGTGAGCGTGTAGGCCTGGCGATCATGGCGCCCTGCAGACTCGAATACCGTGGCCGCCAGCTCGGCGATGTCGCGGACGTCGACGAACGCCACCCGTCCGCGGCCAGCGGGCACGTAGATGCGCGCATCCTCGATGATGTCGCGCCGGTACGCATCCTCGAGGTTCTGCGCGAAAAACCCGGGCCGAAGGATCGTCCACCCCCGCGTCGGCGCAAGGTGCCGCTCGACCGCATGATGAGGTACGAGGATGTTGTGCGCGGCCCCAGCCACCGACAGAAACACGACCTGCTCGACGCCACGCCGCCGTGCCTCGTCGATGAAGGGCACGAGGGTGTGTTTGGTGTCCGAGATCGCCGGCGGGCGGACCAGAAAGACGGCACGCACTCCGTCGACCGCGTCGAACGTGGTCGGATCCGCGAAGTCCAAGCGCACAGTCGCTACACCTGCGGACCCCTCAGTCGTTTTGGCCAGCCCGCGCGTTGCAGCACGCACGCACATGCCACGCGCCACCAGCGCACGCACGACCTCTCGCCCGACGTTCCCGGTGGCGCCGGTTACCAGGACAACTCCGCGTGCGTTCAGGTCGTCGGACATTCGCGGACGAGTGTGCACGATGAGCTCCATCGTGCGAGCTGACTCGAGCAGGTGATACTTGCTCTGTTCCATGCACGACGGAGTAGCCGTGGGCGGGGTGGACGTGGACCAGCAAACGTGTCGCGCTTCGACTGTGCGATGTGACTTTGCTTATTCACATGTTGTGGTGTGCGTCGTGCGCCTGATCTCCAGGCGCCGCGCCGCGATCTTCCATCATCGGGCAGCGTCCACTCTTCATCAGCTCTACGTGCTCGTGAATCTGATCGCGCAGCGTGGCGAGCTGCGCCGAGTCGTCGGGTGTCAACACGATGCGCGCGCCGTGGTCGACGTCGTCGACCGCGGCGTGCGACGGCACCATCGCCGTGTGCTCGTGCATCCCGCTGCCGCCCGTCGTCTCGCTGCCGCCCATCATCCCGCTGCCGCCCATCATCCCGCCGCTTCCGCCACTTCCCGTCCCGCCGCCACCCATCATGCCGCGGCCCATCCGATGGGCCATCCGATTGTGCATCGCGCCCATCTTCCGGACATGCGCGCAAAGCTCCGTGGGGTCGCCCTGCGTCGCGAAGGTGATCGTCACGTCGTGCGGCCCGTCGGTCGCCGTGAGCTGTGCGTCCTTCATCATGAAGCACATCGGCGGTTGATGGGCGGCCTCGGCCGGCGGTGTCGATGGTGGACTTTGCTTCGACCCGCACCCAGCCGCGAGCACCAAAAAGGCCGAGAGATTCATCAAAGCGCGTTGGGTCATATGACCTTTCCCAGCAAAGCGGATGCCTGGCGACGTGACCACGAGTCGCACATGTTCGAACGCGGAGCCGAGAGGGGAACCAGTGCAGGTTGGCGTCGAGGCAGTCGCGGTCCAGCCCGGCCACCGCAGTGTCCTGGGTGAAGTGGCCGGTCCCGACGTCGAGCAGCCAGCCGTCGGCGAGCGACCGGCTCGCGAGCACGTAGCCGGCGAGCTGGTTCGCGCTGCTCGCCATCAGCGCGTTGTGGATGATCTCGGCCTCGGCCTGGAACAGCAGGTCGGCGCGCTCCAGGTACAGCTTGCCGGTGAGCCCGCCGTACGTGGATGTCTCCTCGGTGCGCGTGGAATACTTGGCCTCGGCGCCGATCGCGGCGTGCGCGCCGAGCCGCGCCTCGACGTAGATCGCGCCGCCGTCACCGTGCTCCACCGCCGTGGCGATCGGGTCGTGCACGAAGCCCGTGGCGTGGATCTCGAAGCCTGCTGCGACGTACTCGAGCGCCGCGCCATATGCCTCGCCGAACAGCGGCAGGCCGCCGTAGCGCTCGGTGTAGATCGCATGCTCGGCGAGCCGGAGCCCGAACACTGGCATGAACCGGCCGGCGCGAACGTACATCCCGTACGCCGAGCTCGGGTCCTGCCGCCACATGAGGTAGTGCTCGCGCGACCACAGCGTGTGGAGCACGCTGCCGCCGTCCTGTGGACTGCGCAGGCCGCCCGTCACGTTGACGGTGAAGCCCCGCGCGCCCGCCGCTGCGTAGATCTCGGCCTGCATCGGGTAGGCAGCTGCGGATAGGCTCCCGCGGCGCGGCAAAGCCCGGCGAGGACCATAAGGCCAACGAAGAATGAGGCCTGGCGCATTACAGACCCTCTGCGCCCGCGGCGATCCATTCCTCGATCAGCGCGACATCCTGATCTGCCATTGGCGCATCCGGTGGCATCTGGCGCGAGGTGATGACATCGATCAGCTTCGACTGCCCCGGCTCGCCAGCACGGACCAGCTGGCGGAGCGCCCCGCGCGCGCCATCCAGCGTGTCGAACGCGTAGCCCTGAACGTTGGTGGTCGACGAGTGGCACGCGACCGTGGCGCAGGCCGGTGCGAGGACGGCCAGCGAGATGACCTCGAACGTCGCCGGTCGAGGGTCGGGGCTCGTGCCACACGCAGCGCCAAGCAGACCCTCGAGGATCAGGATCCAACGTAGGGTCATCGCGAAGGGCGGCCTGCTACGCACGGAGCTCTTGCGACCTCCGTGCGCCTCGGCGTGTGCCACGCCGTCCCTGCAGCTCGTCGCCCCCGCGAACACCGAGCTGCCGTTGCCGTCGAGCTCCCCGGCGCCGTAGTTGGAGCCGCGCGTGCGTTCCGATCACAGGGTGCGAGGCGTCATAGCCACGGAGTGCTCGTCTCGCGCATGACAGCCTGCAACTGCACGATCGCCGCCACCCTTGGGGGCAAGCGCGCGCGCACCGGCGGTGACCGGCGCTCGCCCCGTGGGTCGATGACGCAGAATACGCACTTCGCTGCAGACTTTGCGTCGTCACGTGGCCCGAGCGGGCTGCGCGGTGGGGCTCCCGGGACGATCCATCGCGTGCGCCGGAGTCGCGCGTAGGCGTACGATGGTTCGCAGCGGGGCCGACCAAGCCGCGGCCACGGCTATCGCCGCAGTAGCTTGACGAGCTCGACCACCGCGACCGGTGCCAGGGAGCACGCCGCGATCAGCCCCCAATCGGACGGCATCAGCCGCACCGTGTGCAGGACTTCGCGCAGCGGCGGCACCGTGACGGCCGCGAATTGCAGAAGCAAGCAAAGGGCGGTCGCTCCCCACAGCCAGCCGTTCGTGAACAGCCGGGACGTGAACGCCGAGCGCGTCTGCGAGCGTGCGTTGAACGCGTGGAACACCTGGGCGAGCGCGAGCGTCATGAAGGCGATCGTGACCGCGTGGCGGAGCCCGACCCCCTCGGTGCCATACCATTGCATCCCGATCCTGAACGCCACGAGGGTGCAGACGCCGAGCAGCAATCCCTGCCAGATGATCAACCAGGCAAAGGCCCGCGTCATCAACGGTTGCCGAGGGTCGCGCGGCGGCCGCCGCATCACGTCGGGCGCGGAGGGCTCGAGCGCGAGCGCCACGGCGGGGAAGATGTCGGTCACCAGGTTGAGCCACAGGATCTGCAACACGCCCACCGGCAACGGCCAGCCGATCATGACCGCGCCGAACATGGTCGCGATCTCGGCGAGGTTGCTGGAGAACAGATAGTGGATGAAGCGCAGGATGTTGTTGACGATGATCCGCCCCTGCTCGACCGCGCGCACGATCGTGGCGAAGTTGTCGTCGGTGATGACCAGGTCGGCCGAGGCCTTCGCGACCTCGGTGCCGCGGATGCCCATCGCGACGCCGATGTCCGCGGTCCGCAGCGCCGGCGCGTCGTTCACGCCATCCCCCGTCATCGCGACCACCTGACCCTCGCGCTGCAGCGCTTCCACGATCTTCAGCTTGTGCTCCGGCGATGCCCGCGCGAACACGGCCGTGTTGGCGACGATCTTCTTCCAGCCCTCGGCATCGAGCCCGTTCAGCTCGCGGGCGTGCACGGTGCGAAGAGGGTTGCCGTTGAGGTCGACATCGAGGCCCAGCTGGCGCGCGATCTCGGCCGCGGTCGCCTGCTGGTCACCCGTGATCATGATGACGCGGATCCCGGCCGTGCGGCACGTGGCGATCGTGGCGGCCGCTCCGTCACGCAGCGGGTCGATCATGCCGACGAAGCCGACGAACGTGAGTGCGCGGGTGAGGTCCTCGTCCCGGTGATCCTCCGGCAGCTCGCGGTAGGCCAGCCCGAGGACTCGCAGCGCGGCGGCGGCGAGCTTGTCGTTGGTGGCTCGGCCTTCGGCGCGCTCTGCCGGACCCATCGGCGTGGTGCCGTTGGCGCCGAGGATCGACACGCTTGCATCGAGCAGCGCCGCCGGCGCGCCCTTCACGTACGCCACGACGCGGCCCTCGGGCGTGTGGTGCACCGTGACCATCAGCTTGCGATCGCTGTTGAACGGGAGCTCCGCCATGCGCGGGTAGGCTTGCTCCAGAACGGCGCGGTGCATGCCGGCCTTCTCCGCCGCGACCACGAGCGCGGCCTCGGTCGGATCCCCGAGCACGACCGCGTGGTCCCCCGATCGATCGATCCGCGCGTCGTTGCACAGCGCCCCGATGCGCAGGGCGAGCTCGAGCGCCCGACTTGCGTCGTCGTCTGCCAGCGCCGGGACTTCGTCGCTGGCGACGCGGAGCTCGCCATCGATGGCGTAGCCGGCGCCGGTGACGTCGATGTGTCGTCCGGCGACCTCGTACGCGCGGACAGTCATCTCGTTGCGCGTCAGCGTCCCGGTCTTGTCGGTGCAGATCACCGTGGTGGAGCCGAGTGCCTCGACCGCTGGCAGCCGACGCACCAGCGCGTTCATCTTGACCATTCGCTGCATCCCCACAGCGAGCGTCATCGTCGTCACGGCCAAAAGGCCCTCGGGAACCGCGGCGATCGCCAGCGAGATCCCGATCTCGACCATGAACAGCAGCCCGTTGCCTCGGAGCAACCCGGCCACCACGATGACCGCACACAAGACGAGCACGATGACGAGCAGCGCTCTGCTGAGCTGGGCGAGCTTGACCTCGAGGGGCGTCCGCCGCTCGTCCACGTGCGCGAGGAGGGTCCCGATCTTGCCCATCTCCGTCTGCGCACCGGTCGTGGTGATGAGGCAGCCGCCGCGCCCCGCCGTGACCGCTGTGCCCATGTACAGCATGCTGCTGCGGTCGGCGATGGCGGCGTCGCGATCCGCGACGGGATGACCAGACTTCGAGACCGGCAGTGACTCACCTGTCAGCGTTGCTTCGTCGACCTCGAGCAGCGCCTCCTCGAACACGCGGCCATCGGCAGGCACGCGGTCGCCGGCGGCGACCAGCACGACGTCGCCAGGAACCAGCGCTCGAGCGGGAAGCTCGCGTTCGTGTCCATCGCGCAGCACGCGCGCCAGCTGCACGGCATCGGAGCGCAGCCGCGCGAGGGCGCTGGCCGCCTTGCGCTCGGTGGCAAAGCCGATCGCGGCATTGAGCACGATGACCACGGCGATCGCGAGCGACTCGACGACCTCGCCGAGCGCGAGCGCGATTCCGCCGGCCACGACGAGTAATGCGACCATGAGGCTCCGGAACTGATTCAGGAGCATCGCAAGCGCGGAACGCGCGCTCGGCTGGGCCACGGTATTCGGACCACCGGCTTCGAGCCGACGCGCGGCCTCCGTGCTTGTCAGTCCGTGCGCGATGTCCGAACCCAGCTCACGAACGGTGTCCTGCAGAGACCGCGTGTGCCATGCGATGGGTGCCGGCTGGAGGAGCGCGGTCATTCGGCATGCCGATGCCCGGGGGCACGCGTGGTGCCAGACGCGCGGATCGTGCGGGTGTCACTCAACATCTCGCCCCCCCCCAACTGCATACGGTCGACCCGCACAGCCATGGCGTTCACTCCCACGAGGCATGCTTGTGGGAGCAAGCTCGCGCGGAGTCGCCGTCAAACCGGATCGCCGTGGCTGGAGCGTGCACGGCGACCGAGGAGGACGATGGCGCTGTAAGCGGCCATCATGGCCAGCATACAGCCGGCGATCCAGCCCTGCAGCGTCAGCATGGCCGGCATCCAGAGGATCGTCGCAGCGATATCTAGGACGACCAGTGCGCCTGCGAGCAGAAACATCGCCGACGCGGCGATCACGATCGCGATCGCCTGAACCACGCTGCGCAAAGCCTTGGACGCGGCGGTGGGTTGGGAAAGGCGCTGCCGATCGCCTGGAAACACGGCCGATAAAACCGTGCTGGGGTCACCACACAGGGTCAGCATGCGTCCACCTCGTGCAGGCGACATGCCGGGCCGAGCAGCACGCGATCGTGACGCTTGCCTTGCGTGGACGAATCTGCGCGCTGCGCGGCATCGCGATTGCTTGCAGACCGTACACGCCGCGACGGAGCACGGAGTCACCATGCGCATTGTCTCTCTCTCGATCCTAGTCGCCGCCTGCGCGACGACACCGACCACATCGCCACCGAAGGGCGGCCCGCGCGGGCTTCGCGCGAGCGAGCACATGCAGGCCGCGGCGCAGGAGGCTAGGCGCGCGGAACACGACTCGGCCAGCGACGGATCGTCGATGATCGGCGTTGGGCCCGCCGGGGGCCGCGACCAGCCGGTGGCCATGCCCTGGTACCGCTCGTGGGATGCTGGGGCCGAGCACGCACAGCTCGCAGCGATCCATCGCAGCGAGGCCGCGCAGCTCGAAGCTGACTACGACGATGCGTGTCGCGGTCCGGCCGGCAAGCATCCGACGATCTCTCCGCTGGGACGCTTTGCCGTCGGTGGATGGCCAACTGCGAATGGCGTGATCCTCTATCTCTCGCCGACCGCAGGCTCGCCAGACCTGTTGATGGCCATGATCAAGTGCCATCGAGCCTTCATGATGCTGGCGCCGGCCAACATGGATGACTGCCCCCTCGACATCCCCGGGCTCGTGCTCGACGCGCGCGGTACGGCGGACGGCATCACGGTGTCGCTGTCGGTGAACGACCGTGCGCTCCTTCCCGAGCTCAAGCGGCGCGCGACGCACGAGCTCGAGTCGAGCCAACGCCAGGGGCGGCAGTCCCTCGGCAATGAGTAGCGCCCACCTCGACGCAGGTGGCGTGGGGCTTGCTGTCCCGAGATCATGAACTCGCCATGTTGTTCGATCGCACCGCCACCCGTCGCATCGAGGACCCCGTGAGCTTCGCGCAGCGCCTGCACTTCCAACGCACGCTTTGCGCGCGTCACGCCGGCGAAGGGGCTGCGCGATGAAAGCCGCCCAGCTGATCGCGCCGGGCAGCCTGGTGGTGCGCGACATCGACGTTCCCGTCCCGGCAGCCGGCGAAGTGCTACTGCAAGTGTGCGCCGCGGGCATGTGCGGATCCGACGCCCACATCGTTCATGCGAAGCACGCGTTGTTTCCTCTGCCTCTGACTCTCGGGCACGAAACCACGGCCCGTGTGGAAACGCTCGGCGCCGGAGTAACAGCCTGGGAACGCGGGCAGACCGTGTTGGTCGCCGGAATCTGGGGCTGCGGCAAGTGCCGCGCCTGCTTGGATGGCCGCGAGAATGCCTGCGAGTACTGGGCCAGGCGCACGCCGGTGCCCTTGGGGCCAGGGCTTGGCTTCCCGGGCGGCATGGCGGAGTGGATGGTGGCACCAGCGCGCGCGCTGTACGCTCTCGGCGATCTTGATCCGGTGGAGGCCGCGCCGCTTGCGGACGCCGGCGTGACGCCGTGCCACGCGATCAACCTCGTGCGGTCGCACTTGCGCGCAGACGCCACCGTCGCGGTGATCGGCGTTGGCGGTCTGGGCCACATGGCGCTCCAGATCCTGCGCGCGACCACCGCGTGCCGGATCATCGCGATCGATAGTGACGAAGGACGGCTGGGATCCGCCAAGGCCCACGGCGCCGATGACGTCGTTCGCTCGGATGCTCACGCCGCCGCGACGATCGTACAGATGACCGCGGGGCTCGGAGTACACGCCGTGTTTGACTTCGCTGGTGTCTCGCCGACCCTCGCGTTGGCCAATGCCATCGTTGCCAGCTACGGGGCGCTCGTCATCGTAGGGCTGGGCGCTGGCTCCGCGGCGGTCGTCGCGGACGCGCCGCCGACAGGCTCGCCCCGCTGGGGCGTGACGCTGATCCGGCCCTACGGCGCGACCAACCGCGACATCTTCGAGGTGATCGGTCTCGCGCAGCGAGGCAAGCTCAAGGCCGAGATCGAGCGACATCGGCTCGCGGAAGCCCCACAAGTGCTCGAAGCGTTGGTCCAGGGTCGCGTGCGCGGGCGTGCGGTGCTAACTCCCTGAGCGCAACGGCGCATCCTGCAGCGAAGTTCCTGCGTCACGCGGCGGTCGCTCGGCAAGCTCCTCGTGGTGCACGCTCGACACCAGCGCGCCGTCAATGCGCTTGTCGCGCAGGATTGATAGTGCCTCCTTCGCGAGCCGAACGACCAGGGGCGCGATGAGCAGGCCCCACGGCCCCATCGTCATGACGCCGCTGAACATCGCAACGAGCACGACAAACGTCGGGAGCTGGAGGTGTCCCCGGCGGGCAAGCGCGGGACGCACGAGGTTATCGATCGTGCCGATCACCGCAACGCCAGCGATCACGAGGACCATCGCGGCGCCGGTGCGTCCGGTCAACGCGAGCCCGGCCGCGACAGGCAGCCAGACGACGGATGTTCCCACCGCTGGCACGACCGACAGAAGAAACGTCAGCAGTCCTAGCGCGAATGGCTGAGGCACACCAATCAGCACGAAGATGATCGTTGCGACGACCGCTTGCGCGAGCCCGGCACCGACGATGCCGACGAGCAACCCACGCCCTGTCTCGGTGAACGCATTCGCGAATCGCCGTAGTACCGGCGCAGAGATCGGCGCGTGCTGTTCGATCCAGGCGTACAGCCGACCACCGTCGACGAGCATCGCATACGTCCCCGCGATCAGGATCACGAGCCCGATCACGCCGCGAGCAGCGGTGCCCACAACCTGTTGCGTGATCTCCCACGCCCGCCCGCCCTGACTCATCACCAGGCCCATCAAGTCAGAGGACGATGGCGGCTGCGTGTCGTCGGTGGAGACCAGGTGTCGGAGGGTCTCCTGCATGCGATCAGAAGCTACGAGCTTGTGAACCAGATCGATCGCATTGGCCATGAGCAAGGTGAGCACGACTCCGATCGGGACCGCGAGAACCACGCCGATCCCGATGGTGAGCGCGGCTGCGATGCGCGGGCGATCGCCGAGAAAACGGGTCAGCGGGCGGTGGACGCGACGAGCGCCGGCAGCTCCCCAGGCTGCAAGGATGACCCACGGTGCGAAGGGCCATAGCAGCACAGCCGCGGCGGTCACCAGCGCGAGCGCGAACCACTTCAGGGTGCGCTGCTCTCGGCCATCACGAATGCGCATGTTTTTGAAGGAAGTTGCAGCAACCATACCGTCGCAACGTGGACCGCGATTTACCATCGAGCGGTCCTGCGTTCGTCCGCGACCGGCAGCCCTATGTTGCAGCGACCGGCCGTGGCAACTCGATCGTGAAGATGCACCCCTGCCCTGGCAGGTTCCGCACCTGGACCTTACCGCCATTCGCCTCGACCGCGCGCCGGCTGATCGAGAGCCCGAGGCCGAGTCCTGCACGGCCGTCGCCGTGCCGAGCGAACGGCTGAAACATCCGCTCCATCGCGCCCTCGGCCAGCCCGCCACACGCGTCCTCGACCTCGAGTGCGATCCGACCGGCGACGGTACGCGCGGTCAGCATGACCGTGCCACTCGGTGGGGTGAATTTGACCGCGTTCTGCAGCAGATTCGCCAGCGCGGACGAGATCATCTGCCGGTCCGCGTCGATGACCAGCCCCGGCTCGATGACGCTCGAGAACGCCATCCCTTGGCTCGCGGCGTCAATGGCGAACGGGATACGGACCTCGGCAAGGAGCTCGTCGATCGCGATCCGCTCGCAGCGTAGTGGCAACCCGGCCGTGAGCCGCACGTCGGCAAGCGCGCGATCGATGAGGTCGCGGAGCCCGCGGTGGCTCCGGTCGAGCAGCCTTCCGGTCGAGCCTGCGACTGCCACGCTTCCACTCTTGATCGCTTCAAATGCCAACATCGCGGCATTCAGCTGATTCCGCAGCTCGTGTGCGAGATTGCCGAGACGCTCGTTGGTGGCCAGCGCGTCCGTCTCGGCGGAGGTCCGGTCGCGGACGCGGCTGAACTCGCAGACCGCGTCGGCGGTCGCGTCGTCGAGGCATCGATTGAACGTGCGGAACTCGTCGACGGTGATAGGCATCCCGCGCTCGCCGGCGAGCTCGGTGAGCGCCTGACACAGGTCGCCGTAGTCGTGGACGACTTGCTCTACCGTGAAACCGCCCCGCAGGAGCTCGGCGCCGTGGCTCGCGGCGCTCGCAGCGATGTCGGGCGCGGCCATGGCTGCTCCGGCGGGAGGGGCATGCTCGGCGCGCAGCGTCACGATCAGCTGCTGGATGAACCGCGGTCCACCCGGCTCGGCTGGGGGCGCGGACCGTCCCGAACGCTTCGCCCGCTTGTCACGACATCGACGCGCCAGCTCGACGTGATTGTCAGCAAGAAAATCATGCAGCATCGGATTCGCCTGTAATTCCTGTCATGCCGACCAGAGACCAACGCGGCTTACGCCTCGCTGCAAATGCCAAGCCGACATACCTCGTTCGCGTCCCGTGCGTCCGGAGGCCTTTGAAGCACTCCTCGCTGCCGCCTGGGTGGGCCACGTGCTGGCGTTACCGATCTGCGCCGCTCGTAGTGCAGCGTTTGCATGGTGGCGCAAAGACTGCGCCCGCGGCCTCGATGTCCCTCGAGCATCGCGACCGCGAGGCACACATCGTGCTTGGCCGCACGCTATGACCTCCCGGTCGATATTCATGACCACGCAGGGCGGCTCCCCGAGCCGAGCGCCCGATCGCCTGCCACTGAGCGTGCGCATCAAGACTCCGACACGGACGTTCAATCTGTTCTTCTACTTCGCGCTTGATGACGACGGACGGATCTGGGTCAAGTCGATCCCCAGCGCGTCGCCTCGCACCGACGCAGTCGCACCCGACTGGTGCCTGTTCCTCGGCACCGGCCTTCCGCACGGAGGGTCGCGAGCCGCCTTCGTCGCACCGGCGCGGATCGCTTCGATCAACGCCGATCTTGATGAGCTGATGGCGGTGTCCGACACGAACCGCCTCTACAGCCTGCGCTGGTTCGACAACCCCGTCTTCAAGGAAGATGTGCCCGCCGGCATGTGGGCCGACGAGCACGGCTGGCCCGTCCACGGCCCGCTCGTGTGGGATGCGCACGTGGAGCACAACCGCGGCTGGGCAATCGGGCGGCGGACGCGCAGCTTCGTGCTGTTCGAGGACATCGCTGGCCGGACGTTCGATGGCGGCGGCGGTTTGTCGACCTACTACGTCCTCAGCGAGGACGGCACCTCGATCGCGTTCTCGGACTCCGGACTACCGCCGGACTTCAGCCACACGATCGGCGGGCCTGACCGCTCCACGTTCATCGCCGAGACCATGCAGGTCAGCGCAGACACGATCTTCGTCATCAACGCGTACGGTGAGCTGCGAACGCGCATGGTGGACTTCGACACCGATGGCTCCGACACGATGTTCTTCGTGTATAGCTACGATCGCCGAGACCCGCGGCCCGATGCGATTGCGATCCCGGCCGAGGACTGGTTCGCCCACAAGCCGATTCCGCTCCAGGGTCAAGCGCAGATCTCCACCCACCTCGCGATCGCGCTGACCGGCAAGCATAACCGGGACCGCGAGCTCCGCGTCGCTGGGTATGACGAAGATCGCCGGCCGGGCTATTACTTCAAGCGAATCTTCGACCAGGTGCTGGGCTCGCCGCTGCGTGAGGACCATGACGAGTGGCAGTTTGCACACGACGACAGCATCGCCCTGGGTCCTCACTGCTTGCTCGATCCTTCCGACACCGATCCGTCGGCAGATCGAGCCGCGACCCGCGCGGCGGTGCCGACGCGATGGCAGACGAAGGCCAGGCCTGAGCGCAGGGTGGCTGCGCGCGATATGCTGTTCACAGGAGCGTTGTGGGTGAACGGCGAACGCACCGACATTCCAGTCGAGGCGCTGGACTTCCACCTCGAGTGGTCGCCGACCCGGCTCCGGTTCTCGTCAGGCGCCGACTCGATCGAGGTCACGCTGCACACTGCGGAGAAATGGTATCACCTGCTGCGCTTCGATCCGGGGCACGACGGTACACCCAAGGAGATGCAAGGAACGCTCGAGCTGTCGACCGACTCATTCACGACCAGCGATCCGATCCTGCGCGCGCTGGTCGCCGACGTGCTCGCGCACTACCACCTCGTGGCGTTCGCGTGGTTCGTGCAGGCAACGGAGGACTATCTTCAGATCGAGACCAAGCCTGCGCGCAAGACCGTGCGCTCCGGGCCGCGCGTCGCGCTCGAGCTGGTGCGGGATGGACGGGGCTTCGCGTCTTATGCTAACGCCAAGCGCACCTCGCTTCAGCAAAACAAATTCACCGCCGCGGCCTGCGCGCCAGCGCTCGGAATCGGCAAGGCGCTCGCCGAGCTCACACGCGCGGAAGCGTCGGCGCTCCGCGGCAAGATCTCGCACAACCTGCAGACCGCGGCGACGCTCGTCACTGCCGCGGCTGCGTGCCACAGAAGCCCCAGGACCTGCTCCATCACGACTGCATCTGCGTTCGCCGCGACCCCGGCGGAGAGCCTTGGGCGTGGGAGCTCGAGCGCGGCAAGAAGACCTTCCGGATCCCGG
>Ga0070717_10000321_pt1 | contig 31361 bp, 22 predicted proteins | sample LARL113metaG_FD_71366 | JGI IMG/M metagenome (GOLD analysis project Ga0070717, IMG submission 71366) | Corn, switchgrass and miscanthus rhizosphere microbial communities from Kellogg Biological Station, Michigan, USA - LAR L11-3 metaG | ecosystem: Host-associated > Plants > Roots > Rhizosphere ...
GACAACGCCAAGACGCACGTTCAGGAGATGAAGAAGGCGCTCCATGGCCGCCGGCGCGCGGCCGACGCGCAAACGACATCGCCCGAAACGCCGACGCCGAAGACGCCCGCCACCCAGTAGCCACAGGTGACAGTACCCAGGAGGACCCGCGGCCGCGAGGCCGCGGGTCCGTTTGGGCGGAGGCGCTACGCCAAGACGCCCAGCGTCTTCGGCGCGTAATTGGGGAACACGCTCTTCAGCGCCGGCACGGCGAGCTGCTTCGCCAGCACCTCGGCGAAGACGTCGCGGAAGTCCGTCGTCACGGCGAGGTCGCGGTTCTCGTACAGGTTCGTCAGGCCCGGCCACTTGCCGTAGACCTTGCCGCCCTTCACCCCGGCGCCGAGAAGCATCATGAAATTCGCGTGGCCGTGGTCCGTGCCGCGGTTGCCGTTCTCGCGCACCGTGCGGCCGAACTCCGACATCGTCACGAGCGTGACGTCGCTCATGCGCGAGCCGAGGTCCTTCGCGAACGCGGCGATGGCGTCGCTGAAATTGCGGAGATTGTTCGCCAGCTGCCCCTGCGCCCCGCCCTCGCCGGCGTGCGTGTCCCAGCCGCCGACGTCGGTGAAGGCCACCTCGAGGCCGATCTTCGACTTGATCAGCTGCGCGATCTGCTTGAGCGAGTTGCCGAGCGGCGTGTTCGGATAGACCGCGCCGTTCTCCGGCTGGAGCTTCGCCGGATCGGCGCTCTTGAGGATGCGCGCGGCGTCGAACGACTCCTTCGCCGTGCCGCGCAGCGTTCCCGCCACGGCCTCCGAGTACATCGACTCGAAGCCGTTGCTCACCTTCGCGTCGCCGCGGATGCCGAACTGATTCACGTTCGTCATCGCCACCGCCCCCGCCCTGCCGGCGAGGATGCGCGGCAGCGCGGGGCCGAGCGCGACGGCGCGCAGCGGCGACGTCGACGGCGTCGCCATCACGGCGCGGGCGAGGAAGCCGTCCTCCGTGGTCTTCACGCCGGGCGTGCCCGACTCCATGAAGTCCTGCGCGTCGAAGTGCGAGCGCGTGGCGTCGGGCGAGCCGACGGCGTGCACGAACGCGGCGGAGTTGTCCTTGAAGTACGGCACCACCGAGGCGAGCGACGGATGCGCGCCGAAGAAGCCGTCGAGGTCGAGGGCGCCGTTCGCGGCGCCGGGGCGCGGAATGGCGATCGTCGGGCGCGCGGCGTAGTAGGCCTGCTCGCCGTACGGCACGACGACGTTCAAGCCGTCGACGGCGCCGCGCTGGAAGATCGCCACGACGACTTTCCTGCCGCCGGTCGTGGCGGCGTTCGCCATCTTCACGAAAACGTTGGGAAGGAGGCCGCCGGCGACGAGCGCCATGCCGGAGGACTTCAGAAAGAATCTACGGTCGATCATGGTCATTGCCTCTGGAATTCGGGCGAGCCGAGGATCAGGCCGGCGACGGTGCGGACCTGCTGGTCGCCGGTCGCCTTGGCCTTGATCGTCTGCCGCGTTTCGTCGGTGAGATTGCCGCCGGTGATGGCGACGGCGAGCGCGTCGACGCAGTTCTGCTGGTCGACGCCGCCCACGAGCGTCATCACGTTCGTGGCGATGCCCGGCAGGGAGTTGTTCGCCAGCGCCATCGCGAAGTTCAGGCGGTTGACGAGCGCGCCGGTGTTGACCCACGCGTCCGCCGTGTCTTTGTAGCCGGTCGGCGGCTGCGCGCCGTAGAGCGGCTCGCCGATCTGCTGGAGCGAGCGCGCGATCGGCCGGGCGTCGTCGACGTGCGCGTCGACCGCGCGGACCGCGGAGACGACGTACTCGAACGGCGACTTGACCTTGGCGCGGTAGACGCCCGGGTCCCAGAACTCGGGGCTGGAGATCACGGCCTTCACGGTCTCGCGCAGGTCGCCGTCGGTGGCGAGGAAGCGCTTGGCCACGCGGTCGACGAGCGCGGGCGGCGGATCGTCGGCGACGAGGCGCTGGCAGAGCTGGTAGGCGATGTGATGCGCGGTCGCGGGCTGGTGGGCGAGGATGTGGATCATCCGCTCGCCTTCCTCGATGCCGCCGCCGGCGGGGAAGCGCACGCCGAGGACCGTCTTCGGCTTGACGTCGTGCACGGCGCGGCGGAAGACGAAGCTGACGTTCCCCTCCTGCGGCCGGGCGATCGACCAGCCGGTGAGGACGCGGGCGAGCTCGGTGACGTCCTTCTGCGTGTAGCCGCCGTCGACGCCGAGCGTGTGCAGCTCCATGATCTCGCGCGCGTAGTTCTCGTTCAGGCCGCCGTTACGCTTGGCCTGCGGCTGCTGCATCATGCGCATCGCGACGCGCGGCGGCAGCGGCGGGCGGTTCTCCGGCGCGGCCACGGACGTGGCGTTGTCGAGGTAGAAGAGCATCGCGGGCGACTTCGCCGTGGCCATCAGCAGGTCTTCGAACTTCCCCCAGATGTGCGGGCGGATGACGTCGCGCTCGTAGCTGGTGAGCAGGAACCGGTCGAGCCCTTTGCCGACGAAGACGTTGAAGTGGTTCATCCAGAAGTCGACCATGACCTCGTTGAGCTGGCGGTCGGAGTCGACGGCGCGGACGATGCGCTGGGAGACGAGGTCCTCGACGACGCGCTGCGGGCGCTGGTCGTACGGGATCTTCTCGCGAAGCTCTTTCAGCGCCTCGCCGTCGTTCTTCGCCTCGCGCCGCATCTGCTGCAGTGGGAGGTAATACTTCTGAACGATGTCGCTGTCGGAGAGCTGCAGCGTCGGGAAGTTCTGGAGGCGCGCGGCGACGGCGGTGTCGGCGATGCGCTCGGGATGGAGCTGCTGGTCGATCCACTTGTCGACGCCGGCGTTCATGACCTTCTCGACGTCGCCGGGCCGCGGCCCGAAGCCGAGGCGGTTGAGTGCGTGGAGCGCGCGCTGGCGCTCGCTGAGTTTTGCCGGGCTCGCCGCGAGCAAAAGCGCGCACGCGAGCAATGCGAATGAGCGTTTCATAGGGGTTCAGACGATTTACGACCGGCAACGTTTACCGCTGAACGCGCGGGACGAGCCATGCTCTGCCGTTCGTTTGCACCGCCTCGGCGTCGAAACCGAAGAGCTCGCGGATGCGCTCGGGCTGCATGACCTCGCCTGGCGGCGCGTCGAGCGCGAGCGCGCCGCGCTGCATCACCAGCATCCGGTCGCTGTACGCGGCGGCCCAGTTGAGGTCGTGCGTCGCGTAGATCACGGTCGCGCCCGTCGTGCGCACGACGTCGCGCAGCAGCGCCGAGAACTGCTGGACGTGGGAGATGTCGAGCGACGAGAGCGGCTCGTCGAGGACGATGAGCTTCGGCCGCGCGGCGAGCACGCGCGCGAGGAAGACGCGCTTGCGCTCGCCGCCGCTCATCTCATCGAGGTAGCGCCCGGCGAGCTCCGAGGCGTCGCACGTGGCCAGCGCGCGCGCGGCCTCGGCGTAGTCGGCGTCGCTCTCCCAGCCGAAGCGGCCGAGGAACGGGGCGCGCCCGGAGACGACGACGTCGATGGCGCGCATCGGAAACGTCGGATCGGGCTCCTGCGGCAGATAGCCGACTTCGCGCGCGTACTCCTTCGCCGGCCAGTCGCGGAGGCGGCGCCCCGACCAGACGATCTCGCCGCGCGCCGGCGCGAGGACGCGCGCGACGAGCTTGAGCAGCGTCGACTTGCCGGAGCCGTTCGGCCCGATGATGGCGACGAGCTGGGTGCGGTCGAAGGAGGCGCTGACGTCGCGCAGCGCCTCGGCGCCCTCGTACGCGAAGCTCACGCCGTCGAGCTTCAGCGTCATTGTCCGCGCCTCGCCGCGGCGGCGGGACGCCGCCTGGCCAGCCGCCGGGACGGCGGCGCTACAGGTTTCATCGGCCGCGCCTCAATAGAGAAAGGAAGAAGGGGACGCCTAGGATGGCGGTGAAGGCGCCGATCGGCAGCTCGCTCGACGGCAGGACGATGCGCGAGACGAGGTCGGCGAGGACCACGAGCGTCGCGCCGCCGAGGGCGCAGAGCGGCAGGAGAAACCGGAAGTCGCGGCGCCAGATCAGGCGGATGAGATGCGGCACGAGCAGGCCGACGAAGCCGATGATGCCGCTGACGGCCACGGCGGCGCCGGTGACGATCGAGCCGGCGGCGAAGCCGACGAGCGTGATGCGCTCGACGTCGACGCCGCGCGACTTGGCGTCGTCTTCGCCGAAGGCGAGCATGCGCAGGTCGTTGGCGACGAAGGCGAGCGTGCCCATCGTCAGCGCCAGCAGCGCGGCGAGCAGCGCAACGTCGCCCCACGTCGCGCCGAAGAGCGTCCCCATCATCCAGCGCAGCGCGGCGGTGAGGTCGCTCGACTTCGACAGCGCGAAGGACACGAGGATGACGGCGGAGAAGAAGGCGTTGAGGACGAGGCCGGAGAGCAGCAGCCGCGTCGGATCGGTGTGGCCGTGGCGCCGCGCCAGGAGGAAGACCGCGGCGGTCGCGGCGAGGGCGCCGGCGAAGGCGACGAGCGGCACGAGCCCCGGCACGCCGGCGAAGCCGAGCGCGGTGGAGACGGCCGCGCCGCACGCCGCGCCGCCGGAGACGCCGAGGATGAAGGGATCGGCGAGCGGATTGCGCAGCAACGTCTGGAAGGTGACGCCGGCGACGGCGAGCGCCGCGCCGATGAGCGCGGCCACGAGCGCGCGCGGAAGGCGGATGCCGAGGAGGATGGCCCGGGCGGTGGCGTCGCCGGCGAAGGCGGCGCGCCAGGAGACGTCGGCGGCGCCGGCGCTGGAGGCGAGGAAGAGCGCGAGGAGGAGCAGAAGCGCGAGCAGTGCGATCGCGCGAATCACCCATCGCTCCATGGAGGACAGGCACTCTTGCCTGTCGTCGGCCTCTTGCCTGTCCCCCGCCCGAGGACAGGCAAGAGTGCCTGTCCTCCATGGAGATCGACAATCCCATTCAGCGCCGCGGCTGCTTCCGGCATCCGCGGGCCCGGGCGCGTGAACACGTTCTCGTCCACCGGCACGACGGCGCACGTCAACTTCGCGCGGGCCACGAGGGCGTCGATCTGCGCGCGCGACACGGAGTGGTCGGGATAGAGCAGCAGGTCCGGCGGCGACGCGATCAGCGACTCCAGCGAGTACTGCGGCCATCCGCTCACGCTCGCGGCGTTGCGCACGCCGCAGACGTCGAAGAGATCGTTCGTGAACGTGTCGCGGCCGGCGATGTAGAGCGGATCGGTCCAGACGACGAAGAGGACCCGCGGCGGCTTCGCGCGCGTGCGGCGCTGGCGTGCGAGCGCGTGGAGCATGTTCGCGATGGCGGGCGCGCGCTCGCGGCCGAGGGCGTCGCGGATCCGCTGCATCGCCTTCGGCACGTCGGCGAGGCGGTCGGTGCGCACGACGAGGAGCGGGATGTGCTGCGCCTCCAGCGCGCGCGACAGATTCGGATGGAGTCCCGCGGCGATGGCCACGACGAGCGTCGGCCGCAGCGCCACGATCTTCTCGATGTTCGGGGTGAGGCCGTTGCCGACTTTCGGCAGCGCCTTCGCCGCGGGCGGAAAGTCGGAGGCGACGTCGGTGCCGGCCAGGAGGTCGCCGGCGCCGAGGGCGTAGATCATCTCGGTGACGTTCGGGGCGAGGGAAACGACGCGCGGTCCGCGCGGCGCCGCGGCCGGCGCGCGGTGGCAGGCGGCGAGCAGCAGCACCAAACAAAAACCGCGGCGCAGGGCCGCGGTTCGAAAAGCGCGAAGCGGGGAGCCGTTACGACTCGCCACCCTCGTCCTCGTCCATGTCGTTGGCGATGCCGAGGCGGTTGCAGGCGGCGGAGTACATCTGCTTCGAGGCGTTGATCGCGTTCTGGAGCTCGGCGATGCGGTCCTTGACCTTGGCCAGCTCCTCCTCGATCTGATCCTTCAGTTCGCTGACTTCCTGCTTCGTGACCTGAAGCGTCGTCTCGTAAAACTTTCGCTGTTGATCGCTGAGGACCGCCATTCACCCCTCCAAAAAGTCGCCGCGGAAAGCGGCGCGGATTATAGCTTGAAATTGACGCTCACCGGGATCCACGACTTGACCCGCACGCCGTCCTTCATGCCCGGCGAAAATGCGGAGCGCCGCGCGCTCTGCACGGCCGCCTCGGTGAGGCGCGGATCGCCGCGGATGACTTTCACGTCCTGCACGGCGCCGGTCTCGGAGACGAGGACGCTCATCAACACCAGTCCCTGAATGCGCTCGATGCGCGCCACCTGCGGATACGTCGGCGTGGCCTGTCGCGTCATGCGCGGCGGGGTCAGGCCGTCGGTGCCGGCGGCGATGAGATCGCCCTCGCGGGCGCGAACGACTTGCGGCTCGGCCGGCTGCGGCACCGGCGCGGCCGGCTGCGGCACCGGCTGCTGTACGACCGGCTGCGGCACCGGGACGACCGGCTGCGGCACGGGCGCGACCGGCTGCGGCGCGGCGGCCACCGGCTGTGGCACGGGCCGCGGCGGCTGCGCCTGCGCGATCTGCGACGGCGTCTGCTGCTGCTGGCGCTTCGCGGCCTCGGCGTCGAGCTTGGCTCTTTCCGCGGCGAGGCGCTTCTGCACCTCGGCGTCGACCTTCGACGGATCGAACGTGGCGGTGGTCGCGGTCGGCGGCACGCCGAGCGCGGGGGCGGCGTTGACGGCGCCGACCGGCGGCAGCGTCGCGCTGGTGGCGCTCGTCGGCACGACCGGCGACTTGATCGCCGACGCGGTCGTCGTCGCCGGTGTCGCCGGCTTCGACTTGCCGCGCAGCGCGAACCAGCCGACGAGGCCGAGGACGACGATGGCGGCGATGGCGATGGGGACGATCGGAAGTTTCTTTTCGGATGCGGCGGGCGGCGGCGCGTACGCCGCGGCGGCCGGCTCGGCGGCGACCGGCACGGGCGCGATGGCCGCGGCCGGAGCGGCTGCCGCGGCGGCGGGCTTGAGCTGCCCCGGCTCGCGCACCGGCTCCGGCTCGGCGAGGACCGGCGCCGGCATCGGCGCGACGGCCTCGGACGTCGACAGGCGGTGCATGTAGATCGCGAGGTCGGCCGCGGTCGGCGTCGGTTTGAAGCTGTAGAGCACCTGGTTGATGTCGCGCTCCATCTCGCCGGCGGTCTGGTAGCGGTTGGCCGGATCCTTCTGCAGCGCCTTGACCACGATCGCGTCGATCTGCGGCGTGACGTCCTCGTTGTACTGCGACGGCGGCGTGATGCGCGCCTCGCGCACCTGCTCGAGGATGGAGAGCTCGTTGTCGCCGGTGAAGAGCTTGCGGCCGGTGAGGAGCTCGAAGAGCACCGTGGCCAAGGCGAAGATGTCGGAGCGCTTGTCGATCGAGCGCCCCCAGGCCTGCTCCGGCGACATGTACTGCAGCTTGCCCTTGAGCGCGCCGGCCTGCGTGTGCGAGGCCTTCGATGCGGCCTTGGCGATGCCGAAGTCGCAGAGCTTGATGTCGCCTTCCTGGGAGATGAGGACGTTCTGCGGCGAGACGTCGCGGTGGACCAGGCCGAGGTCGCGCTCGTCGAAGTCGCGCTTGCGGTGCGCGTAGTCGAGGGCCGCGGCGATCTTCGAGGCGACGAAGAGCGCGAGCTCGACGTTGATCGGCTGGTCGCGGTCCGTGGCCAGCTTGAGGATCGTCTTGAGGTCGTACCCATCGATGTACTCCATGGCGATGTAGTACGAGCCCTGGATCTTGCCGAGGTCGTAGATGTGGATGATGTTGTTGTGGTTGAGCTGCGCGGCCAGCTTGGCTTCATCGATGAACATCTCGATGAAGTCCTGGTTGTCGGAGAGGTGCGGCAGGATCTTCTTGATGGCGACGGTCTTCTGGAAGCCCTCCACGCCGCGCATGCGCGCCTTCCACACCTCGGCCATGCCGCCCGTGGCGATCTTCTCGAGCAGGACGTACTGGCCGAACTTGATGCCGTCGGTCGGCTCCTCCTCCTCGGCCGGCGCCGCGGCCGCCGCCTGCGGGAAGACCGGCTGCGAGACGACGACCTTCTCCTCGGCGAGCGGCTTGTTGAAGGTGAGCTTCTCGGTGATGTACTTGCCGCTCGACGGCGCGGGCTGCGAGACCGTGGAGCGCGGAATGGCGGTGGTGCCGGCGACGGTGGCGGCCGAGCCGCCGGGCTTGCGCGTGCCGGAGAGCGTGTCGCTGAGGAGCTTGTCGAGGTCGGAGGTGCTCTGCGTGCGCGGCCTCGCCTCGGCCGGCGCGGGGCGCGGCGCTTCGACCGTCGGCTTCGGCGGCGCGGGCGGCGGCTGCACCGGCGCGGGCGCGGGCGCCGCCTGCGGCTTCGGCGCGGGCGGCTGCGCGGGGGCCGCATCCTTCTTCTTCTGCGGCATCATGCCCGCGAGCGTGTCGGCCAGCATCTTGTCTACGTCGTCCTTGGGCTTCATCGCTGTTTTCCTGGCTCCGCTGGGCGAGCTCTCTTCGAGGAGATCGCCGAAGATTTCATTCGAGGTGAGACCGCCGCCGGCGGTGACGGGCGTGGCGGCGCGGACGCCGAGCATCTGCTGCACCTTGCCGAGGAACTCGCTCTCGGAGTACGGCTTGGGGAGGATGTCGGAGGCGCCCATGCGCACCGCATCCTGCTTCGGACTCTTGCCGTTGTAGCCGGAAACGGTGAGGAGGATCGGGGTGGTGGCGAGCGTATTGCGGTTGCGAATCGCGCGGATCAGCTCCGGAGTGCTCACTTTCGGAACGACCGAGGAGAGGACGATGAGGCGCGGCGTGTCGGCTTCGATGGCGCGGAGCGCTTCTTCGCCGTCCTTTGCGAAGAAAGGAGTGAACGGCTGGCCGGCCAGAGCCTGCCTCACGCGGTCGGTATAGCGAGGCTCGTACTCGACAACGAGAATGTTTTCAGGCATGTACGTTTGGGTTCACAAGGAATGGCCATTATTTTGGCACAAATCTTTGCTTGACGCTGCCCTTTCGGTTTCGCATACTACGCGCGCATCTGCGTGCGGCGATCCTGAGAGGGCACCAGAGCGGGCGTTTAGAGATCGAATCTCCGCCCCGATCGCCGGCTTCCCCCAACGGTGAAGCAAATACCTAGGGTTTTTGAGTACTGCATGACACCAGACAATCGTGAACCGCGGAAGCGGCGCCGTCGCAGACGACGTACGCACGGCGGCGCGGCGCCGGACGGCGACGCACAGCCTCAGGGCAACGGGAACGGAATGCCACAACAAGGAAATGAGCAGTACGGCGGCGGGGGCGGCGGACGCCGCCGGCGCCGCTCACGCAACAGACGCCGCCAGGGCGGCGGAGGCGGTGGCGGCGGAGCATACACGCCGGAGACGCCTCTCCCCATCGACCTGCCGGCCGGCGAAACGATGCCGGTCAGCGGCGTGCTCTGGGTCAAGCCGAACGGCACCGGCATCCTCCTGCAGCCGTCGAACAACTACGTGCCGCTGCAGACCGACGCCATCGTCCCCCGCTCGGTCGTCGAAAAGCTCCACCTGCAGCAGGGGCTCTTCCTCAGCGGCAACGCGCGGCGCGCCGGCAACAACCTCGAGTTCGTCAACCTCGACCAGATCGAAGGGATGTCGATGGAGGACTACCGCGAGGCGCGGCGCCCGTTCTCGGAGCTGATCTCGATCGATCCGAACGAGGTGTTCAAGCTGGAGACGGAGCCGGAGCGCCTGACGACGCGCGTGCTCGATCTGCTCTCGCCGCTCGGCAAGGGGCAGCGCTGCCTCGTCGTCGCGCCGCCGAAAGCGGGCAAGACGACGCTGCTCAAGGACATCGCCCACGGCATCAACCGCAACCACCCCGACGTCACGCTGATCGTGCTGCTCGTCGATGAGCGCCCCGAGGAGGTCACCGACTTCCGGCGCTCCGTGGAGCAGGGCGAAGTCATCGCCTCGAGCTCGGACGAGACGGCCGAGAACCACATCCTCATCGCCGAGGTCGTGCTCGAGCGGGCCCGGCGCCTCGTGGAGATGAAGAAGGACGTGGTCATCCTCTGCGACTCCATCACGCGCATGTCGCGCGCCTACAACAACGAGCAGCGCGGCTCGGGGAAGATCCTCTCCGGCGGCATCGACGCGCGCACGATGGAGAAGCCGCGGCGCTTCTTCGGCGCCGCGCGCAACGCCGAGGATTGGGGCTCGCTGACGATCATCGCCACCGCCCTCGTCGACACCGGCTCGCGCATGGACGAGGTCATCTTCCAGGAGTTCAAGGGTACCGGCAACACGGAGATCGTGCTCGACCGCGGCCTCTTCGAGCGGCGCATCTTCCCCGCCATCAACATCGCCCAGACCGGCACGCGCAAGGAGGAGAAGCTCCTCCCCCCGACCGTGCTGCCGAAGGTGCACACGCTGCGCCGCGCGCTGGCGGGAACGGATCCGATGAACGCGATGAAGATGCTGCTGGAGCGGCTGCAGAAGTTCCCGTCGAACGACGCGTTTTTGAAGAGTTTCTGACGGCTCGCGCCCGGGCCACGGAAACTCGGAATGCAGAATGCGAATTCAGAATGAAGAAAACGAGGGCCGGCCGGCGCATCGGTAGGCCGAGCGGCTCCCGTTTCTACGTTCTGCATTCGCATTCTGCGTTCTGAATTTCTGCGGCCCGACCGCGCGATGAAGATGCTGCTGGAGCGGCTGCAGAAGTTCCCGTCGAACGACGCGTTTTTGAAGAGTTTCTGATGGATAGCGCCCGGGCCACGGAAACTAGGAACGCAGAATGCGAATTCAGAATGAAGAAAACGAGGGCCGGCCGGCGCATCGGTAGCCCGAGCGGCTCCCGTTCTACGTTCTGCATTCGCATTCTGCGTTCTGAGTTTCTGCGGCCCGACCGCGCGATGAAGATGCTGCTGGAACGGCTGCAGAAGTTCCCGTCGAACGACGCGTTTTTGAAGAGTTTCTGATGGCTCGCGCCCGGGCCACGGAAACTCGGAACGCAGAATGCGAATTCAGAATGAAGAAAACGAGGGCCGGCCGGCGTATCGGTAGGCCGAGCGGCTCCCGTTTCTACGTTCTGCATTCGCATTCTGCGTTCTGAATTTCTGCGGCCCGACCGCGCGATGAAGATGCTGCTGGAGCGCCTGCAGAAGTTCCCGTCGAACGACGCGTTTTTGAAGAGTTTTTGAGGAATCGCGATTCGCGATCAGCGATTCGCGATTCGGCCTCGCCTCCCCGAATCGCCAATCGCCAATCCCTAATCGCTTCGCCTCCCATCCATTCGGTTTTCCGTTGCCTCCGTCCGGTTTTCCGAATGCGAATTTTCATGCGGACGCGCTTGTCCCGCCCCTCCGACTGTACTAAGGTAGCGCATCGCAAAAACCAGGTGCTGTCACCGGTCCTGACAGATCACAACAGGAGGGATTCATGTTCGCTGGCCGTAAGGAAGTCATCGGCAAGTTCACTCGAATTCTGTCGATTCTCGCGCTGGCCGTCGTGCTGGTCACGCCGGCGCTGCACGCGCAGATCACCACCGGCAACATCGCCGGCACCGTCACCGATCAAACGGGCGCCGCGCTGCCCGGCGTCACCATCGAGGCTGTCCACGGGCCCACCGGCACGCGGTACAGCACGGTGAGCGAAGCGGGCGGCCACTTCATCATCCCGAACGTGCGCATCGGCGGTCCCTACAAGGTCACGGCGACGCTCGAGGGATTCAAGTCGACGACCGAAACCGGCATCCACGTCAGCCTCGGCACGACCGCCGAGGTGCCGGTGAAGATGGCGCTGGCGAACGTCAGCGAGGCCATCACCGTCAGCGCCAAGATGGACGACATCATCAACCCGAACCGCACCGGCTCGACGTCGTCCGTCTCGACCAAGCAGATCGAGACCCTCCCCACCGTCAACCGGCAGCTGCAGGACTACGCCCGCACCAACCCGTACGTCGTCACGAGCCTCAGCGGCGACGGCACGTTCATGACCATCGCCGGCCGGAACAACCGCTACAACAACATCCAGCTCGACGGCGCCGTGAACAACGACCTCTTCGGCCTCGCCGCGACGGGCACGCCGGGCGGACAGGCCGGCACGCAGCCCTTCTCGCTCGACGCCATTCAGGAACTGCAGGTCCTCATCTCCCCGTACGACGTCCGGCAGGGCGGCTTCACCGGCGGCGGCATCAACGCCGTGACGCGCTCCGGAACGAACGACTTCGAGGGATCGGTGTTCGGCACGAAGCGCAACCCGTCGTACGTCGGCAAGGGCCCGACGGACACGAAGGTCGGCCCCTTCAACCAGACGCAGCTCGGCGGCCGCGCCGGCGGCCCGATCGCCAAGGACCGCCTCTTCTACTTCGTCAGCGGCGAAACGAACAACCGCAAGGACCCGAACGGCACCCGCTCCTGCGCCGACGCCGCGGAATGCCAGACCATCCTCGACGCGCGCAAGACCGATCCGACGGCGTTCCCCGGCGTCTACGCGCCCGGCGTCGGCTCGCCCGACGCCGCGACGGTCCGCCAGTTCATGATCGACAAGTACAACTACGATCCGGGCTCGCTCGGTGACTTGATCATCAACACCAAGAGCCGTCTTTTCCTCGGCAAGGTGGACGCGAACCTCGGCAGCTCGACGAACTTCAGCCTCCGCCACAACTACGTGAGCGCGAACCAGGACAACCAGCCGTCGAGCTACACCCGCACCACGACGCGCTTCTACTTCCCGACCGACATCTTCCAGTTCCCGAGCAAGACGAACTCCAGCGTCGCGCAGATCAACAGCGTCCTCTCATCGAGCATGTTCAACGAGGGCCGCGTCAACGTCACCCGCATCCGCGAGAACCGCGACACGCCGGTCATCTTCCCCACCGTCGAGATCGGGCCGGGCGGCGAGCGCGCCGGCACGATGCAGCTCGGCACCGAGCGCTTCTCCGGCGCGAACGCGCTCAATCAGGACATCAACGAGATCACCGACGACTTCACCGTCACGCACGGCAAGCACACCCTCGTCATCGGCACGCACAACGAGCTGTTCAAGTTCAGCAACCTCTTCATCCAGGACTTCTACGGCTACTACCACTTCGCCAACTTCGCCGCGCTGCAGGCCGGCACGCCGGACATCTACCGCATCGGCTTCGCCACCGGCGACGACCCGCGCCGCCCGACTGCCTTCAAGGCGGCGCAGTACAGCCTCTACGCGAACGACCAGTTCCGCGTCCTGCCGTCGGTGTCGCTGACGTTCGGCCTGCGCGCCGACAAGCCGAAGTTCGCCACCACTCCCTCGTTCAACCCGGCCGTGGAGAGCGCCATCGGCTTCTCCACCTCCGCCATCCCGTCCGAGAACGTCACGTGGGAGCCGCGCGTCGGCTTCAACTGGGACATCGGCAACGCCGGCAAGCAGCAGCTCCGCGGCGGCATCGGCGTCTTCCAGGGGCGCACGCCGTTCGTCTGGATCTCGAACAACTACGGCAACACCGGCGTCGAGCAGCAACTGCTCGGCTGTATCGCGCCTGCGTGCGCGCCGCCGGCGTTCAACCCCGATCCGAACAGCCAGCCGCGCAACCTCGGCGCCGGCGCGGTGCAGGACATCGCCCTCTCCGATCCGAACTTCCGCTTCCCGCGCGTCCTGCGCTCCACGCTCGGCTACGACCGCGAGCTGTTCTGGGGCATTCGCGGCACCGCCGAGGTGCTGTGGTCGAAGAACCAGGAAGACGTGTACTACCAGAACGTGAACAAGAAGCTGGTCGGCACCAGCCCGCTCGACGGCCGCCCGACCTACGCCTCCATCGCCTCGACGATCGGCAACGCCTACTTCCTGACGAACACGAACAAGGGCAACGAGCTCACCGAGACGCTGCAGCTCAACAAGGCCTTCCGCAACCTCACCTTCTCCGGCTCCTACGCGCACCAGAACGCGAAATCGGTCGGCGAGGGGAACTCCAGCACGGCCAGCTCGCAGTGGCAGTTCGGCTTCATCACCCGCGGCGACATCTTCAACCCGGAGCTCTCCACCTCGACGTTCCAGATCAAGAACCGCTTCGACCTCGCCGCGACGTACAACCTGAACACCGGGCCGTTCAGCCACAGCTTCGGCCTCTTCTACGCCGCGCAGTCGGGACAGCCGTACTCGCTGATCATGGGCGGCGATCCGAACCGCGACGGCTCGGGGAACAACGACCTGCTGTTCATCCCGTCGGACCTGATCCTCTGCCCGGCCACGGCGAACGGCACACCGACCGCGGCCGCCCCCTGCCGCACTTCGGGCGGCGCGACGCAGACGCCGCTCGACAACGGCCTCTTCACAACCTTCCTCCACTCCGTCGGCCTCGAGCCCGGCACCGGCACCACGCCGAAGCGCAACTCGCTGTATCAGCCGTGGAACCGCCGGCTCGACTTCCACTACGAGCTCGGCCTGCCGCAGGTCTACCACGTCCGCGTGCTCCTGCAGGCCGACATCCTGAATCTGCTGAACATGTTCGACAAGAACGCCGGCGTCGAGATGTTCGTCAACAACAACACTTACATGCCGGTCACGTACTCGGGACAGGACCCGACCACCGGCAAGCCGGTCTATCGCGAGACGGCCAGCGGGCGCCTCACGCCGGGCACGCAGTACACCACCGCGAACCTCGGCTCGCGCTGGCAGGGACGCCTGGGACTCCGCCTCAACTTCTAGCAGTCGCAGCCACACCGGAAAAGGCCACCGCAGCCCGGTGGCCTTTTTTCATTCCGTAGGTCGTACCCGCTGCTACACTGTCGCGCGCAAATCGGACGAACCCCTCAGGAGGTCATATGAAATTCAGTCGCAGTCTTCTCGCGGGATTGCTGTGCATTCTCGCGGCCGTCGGCGCGTACGCGCAGTCGGTCAACGTCACCACCGGCGCCATCGGCGGCAAGGTGTCGGACAACAGCGGCGCCGGCCTGCCCGGCGTCACCGTCACGGCCTCGAACAACAACACCGGCCTGACGCGCTCCACCGTCACGGAGAACGATGGAACGTACACCCTCAACCTGCTCCCGCCCGGCAGCTACAAAGTGGTGGGCGAGCTCTCCGGCCTCGGCAACGCCAACGTGAACAACGTCGTCGTGCTCCTCGGCAACACGACCACGACGAACCTCAAGCTGGCGCCGTCGATGTCCGAGTCGATCACCGTCAGCGCCGCGGCGCCGGTGGTCGACACGCAGCGCACCGGCATGACCGCCTCGGTCACGAATCAGCAGATCGAGAACCTGCCGATCCTCACCCGCGACTTCCGTTCGCTGGCCAACCTCACCCCCGGCGTGTCGACCGGCTCGTTCGACAATCAGCCGACCGTCGGCGGCGCGCGCCCGCTCTCGACCGACTACAACATCGACGGCGCGAACTCCGACAACGACTTCTTCGGCCAGCAGACCGGCGGCACGCGCGCGCCGTTCACCTTCTCCCAGGCCGCCATCAAGGAGTTCCAGGTCATCCGCACGCAGTACGACGCGGAGTACGGCCGCGGCGTCGGCGCCATCGTCAACGCCATCACCAAGAGCGGCGGCAACAACGTCGACGGCGAGCTGTTCTACTTCGACCGCAACAAGAACTGGGCCTCGTCGCGCCCGCTGACCATCGGCGGCCTGCCGGTGGCCGACTCGTTCGCGGCGAAGGACTCGAAGCAGCCGGGCTTCGCCGTCGGCGGCCCGATCATGCGCGACAAGCTGTTCTACTTCGTCAACGGCGACGGCCAGCGGCAGCAGCTGCCGGTCATCCTCGGCAATGACCTCCGCACCACGACGCAGTTCCTGGCGCTCACGCCGGCACAGCAGCAGACGGTCCTCTCCAAGATTCAGTCCGTCGTCGGCCTGCCGTACGAAGCAGGGCTCAACTACAACCAGACCTTCGACGAGAACGCCTTCCTCGCCAAGTTCGACCTCAACGCCGGCAACGCCAACCACTGGACGGCGCGCTCGAACTGGACGAAGTTCACGAACAAGGGCAGCGGCTCGACGACGACGTTCGGCCTCAACCAGACGCAGGAGATCGACAAGTTCTGGCAGACCGTGGTCGAGGGCGACTCGATCTTCACGAACAAGCTCTTCAACCAGTTCATCGGCCAGCTCGCCCGCGACCAGCGCCCCGTCACCGCCCTCACCACCGGCACCGAGTTCACCATCAACTTCGGCGTCACGCCGTCGCAGTTCTTCGGCGCCGCCGACACGACCCCGAACACGGCCGACGAGAAGAAGTACCAGCTCCGCGACACGCTGCACTACGACCTGAACGGACATCAGCTCAAGGTCGGCGCCGACGTGCTGCACCGCCACCTCTTCGACTCGTTCCCCCGCTTCGTCGACAACGGCCTTTTCTCGTTCTCCAACCTGACGAACTTCGTCAACAACGTCCCGAACACGCTGCAGCAGGCGTACGGCCCGATCGCCGGCAACCCGAACGGCGACGTGGCCTGGAACACGAACCTCTGGGGCGCGTTCGTCAACGACAGCTTCCACATCGGAAAGAAGCTGGCCGTCAACGCCGGCCTCCGCTACGACTACGAGAAGACGCCGGTCCCGCCGGGCAACGCCTACCCGCAGCATCCGGAGTTCATCAGCCAGATCAAGAACGACAAGAACAACTACGCGCCGCGCCTCGGCCTGGCGTACGACATCTTCGGCAACGGCCGCTCGGTTCTCCGCGGCGGCACGGGCAAGTACTTCGAGTACATGCCCGACATCCTCCTGGCCTCGCCGATCCAGGGCATCAGCGGCGCGCTGCTCACCACGACGCTGACCTGCACCACCACGGCCACGAATCCCTGCTCGACGTTCCCGGCCCTGCTCACGCCCGCGCAGTTCCTCAACGTGGCCAAGCTCGGCACGAACCTCGTCACCATCGGCCCGAACTACCAGGCCCAGGAAGCATGGCGCTCCAGCCTGCAGTTCGAGCAGCAGCTCGGCACCACGTACAGCGCGGCCGTCGGCGCGACGTACTCGCACCTGACGCACGTGCAGGGGACGCGCAACATCAACGTAGTCCCGACCGGCGTCGTCCTCGGCAACATGCCGGTATACGACTACAACAGCTCCACGAATCCGAACCGGCCGTACAACGACATGGGCATCATCCGCGAGATCACCAGCGACGAGCAGGCCTGGTACCGCGGCCAGACCATCGAGTTCCACAAGCTGGCCATCAACGACTCGAAGATCTCGTGGGACCTCAGCTACACGCACTCGCGCTCGATCGACTACGAGACGAACACGCGCTCGACGTCGACGACGTTCCTCATCGACCCGCGCAACCCCGCCCTCAGCGAAGGCATCAGCGACAACGACGTGCCGCACCGCGTGGTCGGCGATCTCACCTACCGCCTGCCGTTCGGCTTCATGATCTCCGGCATCGCCTTCTGGCAGACCGGCTTCCCGTACACCGGCGCGATCTCGTTCTCCTGCAGCGGCTGCTCGGCCAACAGCCTCACCGGCCAGGCCCAGACCACGCAGGCCGCGAGCTTCACCCCGGTCTTCGTCAACGGCTCGGGGCAGATCATCGACATCACCGCCGCCAGCGGCATGACCAAGCAGCAGTTCGCCGACTTCCTGGCGGCGCAGAACGCCACGATGATCGGCCGCAACACGTTCCGCCAGCCGAACGTGTGGGACGCCGACGTCCGCCTCAGCAAGATGTTCAACCTTCCGCGCGGCATGCAGGTGGAAGTGCTGGGCGAGGTCTTCAACCTCTTCAACAACAAGATCGGCAACATCATCGGCGCGAACCAGGACCTCTACCGCGTGACGTACACGCAGTCGACGGACAAGTACACGATCACGAAGTTCACGAACAGCGTGGGCGGCGTGGCCACGAACACGTTCGGCCTCGTGCAGGGCTACTCGAGCCTCGTCGATCCGCGCCAGCTCCAGGTCGCCGTCAAGCTGCACTTCTGAGCTCGACCCAAAGCAGTTTCCGAGGAGGGCCACCCGCGCGGTGGCCCTCTTCATTTCGAAATGCCGATTGAAACCGTCTTTCTCGACGCCGGCGGCGTGCTGGTCTGGCCGAATTGGAACCGCGTCGCCGAGGCGCTGAACGCGCACGGCGTGGCCGCGGACGCGCGGCGGTTCGCCAGCGCCGACGCCACGGCGCGCTTCGAGCTGGACCAGGCGCACGTCCGCTCCGACCAGCAGGGCCCGCGGTCGTTCCTCGAGCTCGTGCTCCTCGAGGCGGGCATCGAGCCGTCGCCCGCGGCCGACGCGGCGCTCGCGGAGGTCCGCGCCTATCAGCGCACGGAAAACCTGTGGGAGATCGTCCCCGACTTCGTCGTCCCGGCGCTGCGCGAGCTCCGCAGCGCGCCGTACAAGCTCGTCGTCGTCTCGAACGCGAACGGCACGGTGCACCACCTCTTCGATCGCCTCGGGCTCGCGCCGTTCTTCGACACCATCATCGACTCGACGGTCGAAGGCTTCGAGAAGCCCGACCGGCGCCTCTTCGAGGTGGCGCTCGCCCGCTCCGGCTCGCGGCCGGAGACGACGGTGCACGCCGGCGACTTCTACAACGTCGACGTCGCCGGCGCGCGCGGCGCGGGGCTGACGCCGGTGCTGGTCGACGAATGCGGCCTGCACGCCGACGCCGACTGCGCGCGCATCCGCACGATCGCGGAGCTGCCGGCGCTGCTCGCGAGCATTGGAGCGCCGCCGTCCCGGCGGCCGGCGAGGCGGCGTCCTCGCCGCCTCTCATGAGCGCAGGCGGGACGCCTGCGCTCCAGCCGGCGAAGAGTCTGCGGAGCTCCCGGCGCTGCTCGCGAGCATTGGAGCGCCGCCGTCTCGGCGGCTGGCGAGGCGGCGTCCTCGCCGCCTCTCATGAACGCAGGCGGGACGCCTGCGCGCCAGCCGGCGAAGACGCCGGCGCTACGAGTCTGCGGAGCTCCCGGCACTACTCACGAGCATTGGAGCGCCGCCGTCCCGGCGGCCGGCGAGGCGGCGTCCTCGCCGCCTCTCATGAGCGCAGGCGGGACGCCGGCGCGCCAGCCGGCGAAGACGCCGGCGCTACGAGTCTGCGAAGCTGCCGGCGCTGCTCGCGAGCATTGGAGCGCCGCCGTCTCGGCGGCTGGCGAGGCGGCGTCCTCGCCGCCTCTCATGAGCGCAGGCGGGACGCCGGCGCTACGGATTCACTTCGATCTTCGTGAGCGTCGTCGTCGCCGTCTTCGTCCCGTTCGCGAAGTTCTCCTCGCTGAACGGGAAGAGCAGCCCGTCGACGCTGCGGAAGTCGCCGTAGTTCGTGGCGAAATCCATCCCCTCGCCCTTGCTCACCGAGCGCGTGACGCGGTTCGTCTTCGGGTCGACGTCCATCGTCAGCGTGAGCCCCGGCGCGATCGCCACCTCGAGCACGTTGCCGTCGCGCACCTTCACGTCGGCACGGTGGTCGAGCAGCAGCGCCGGAATGGCCAGGCGCGCCGCCTGGAGGCGCATCGCCGCGAGGCCCATGCCGGTGGCCTCCTTGCCGTTCTGCGTGCCGTGGTCGCCGTCGACGATGCGCGTCTCCCGGCTCGTCGGATAGACGACGTCGAACGTCAGCTTGTCGGGGCGCGTCCACGAACGCGTCACGTTGCCGGGCGCCGGGCGCATCGGCGACGCCACCGTCCCCGTCTGCCGGAACGACTTCACCTTCTGCCACGCCGCGGCGCCGCCGTACGCGGCGATGACGTCGTCGACGACGCCGGCCGAAGCGGTGGATGCAAAGAGGAAAAGTGCGAACAGTGCGCGCGTCATGCGCGCCATCTTACGCGACGACGCAGCCGACGACGTCGTACGGATGGGCCTCGGTGATCTCCACGCGGGCGAAGGCCGGCAGCGACTTCGGCAGGAGCTCGATGCCGTCGTTGATCAGCAGCCGCCCGTCGATCTCCGGCGCCTGCCCGGCGATGCGCCCCTCGAGGAGGTGCTCGGTCTCCTCGCAGACGCCGGTGACGAGGGCGTCGAACGTCTGCCCGACGCGCGCCTCGTTGCGCGATTGGGCGATGGCCTGCTGCAGCTCCATCAGCTTGGAGCGCCGGCGCTCCGCGGTCTTGCGCGTCGGCGTGTCGTCCATCCGCGCCGCCAGCGTATGGTCCTCGGCCGAGTAGACGAACGCCCCCATGTTGTCGAACTGCGCCCACTGCACGAAGTCGTACAGCTCGCCGAAGTCGCGCGGCGTCTCGCCCGGGTGGCCGGTGATGAACGTCGTGCGGATGGCGATGTCGGGCGCGAGGTCGCGCATCTTGGCGATCATGTCGCGGTACTCGGCCGGCGAGCCGGGGCGGCGCATGCGCGCGAGCACGTTCGCGCTGACGTGCTGCAGCGGAATGTCGCAGTACGACGCGAAGCGCGGCTCGCGTCCCATCAGCTCGAAGAGCGACCAGTCGAGCGAGCCGGGATAGGCGTAGAGGAAGCGGATCCAGCGGAAGCCGGTGCCGTCGAGCAGCGCGCGCACGAGGCTCGTGAGGCCGTTGGCCACGCCGAGGTCTTCGCCGTAGCGCGTCGTGTCCTGCGCGACGAGGCAGAGCTCGCGCACGCCCTGCGCCTCCAGCGCCTGCGCCTCGCGCACGAGCGAGGCGATGGAGCGCGAGCGGAACTTGCCGCGCATCTGCGGGATCGCGCAGAACGTGCACGGGTTCGAGCAGCCCTCGGAGACCTTGAGATACGCGTGCGCGGTGCCCTGCGTGAGGACGCGCGGCAGGTCTTCGTAGAGCCGCACCGACATCTTCCGCCGCGCCGGCGCCATGTCGTCGTCGGCGATGCCGGTGACGGCCGCGGTGATCTTCTCGAGGTGATCGAGCCCGACGAAGGCGTCGATCTCCGGAATCGATTGCTGCAGATCGCCGCGGTACTTCTGCACCATGCAGCCGGAGACGATGAGCCGCTCCAGCCCGCGCCCCTTGCGCTCGGCGACTTCGAGGATCGTGTCGATCGACTCCTGCTTGGCCGCGTCGATGAAGCCGCAGGTGTTGACGATGACGACGTCGGCCTCGTCGAGGTCGTTGGTGATCTCGACCTCGGACTCCTGCCGCAGCTGTCCGAGCATGATCTCGGCGTCGACGAGATTCTTCGGACAGCCGAGGGAGATCATGCCGACGCGGCGGACGGCGGTCGTGGCTTCACTGCGCATGGACTCGGCGTAACGGATGAAGCGCTGTGGCTATTCTTAGCGGTTGGCGATTAGCGGTTGGCGGTTGGCGGTTAGCGGTTGGCGGTTAGGCCCGCCCGCCGCCGAATCGCGAATCGCGAATCGCGAATCGCGAATCGGAGGGACCCTAATCGCTAACCGCTAACCGCTCTACTTCCCTTTCAGCACCGCGCTGGCCCGCTCGTCCGCGGCGATCTTCGTGAACAGCCCGTTCAGCTCCGGCAGATCCGCGCGCGGCACCACGAACGCGTCGATGCGGTATTGCCGCCGGTAGTGCAGCGTCTGGTTCTCCATCTTCGTCTCGCTCTTGTACGACGCCACCTTGCTGCTGAGGGCGAGCGGCTCGGGGAGCTCGTCGGCGGCGAAGCCGGCAGGGAGGGCGATGTCGATCTCGTCCGTCTCCAGCGACGGCCCGTCGCTCTCGTACGCGTACGTCCGCTCGCTCAGGTCCACCACCCCCTCGGCCTTGCTGCCGAGCACGCGCGGGCGGAGGAGCAGCAGGCCGCCGGCGCTCTTCGCATACGCGGGCGCGGTCAGCTTGTAATGCACCAGCAGGTCCTTGCCGAGATCGCCGAGGTTCTCGAACGTCAGGTCGGTGAGCTGGTACTGCGCGAGCGAATACGCCAGGCGCTTCTCGAACCACTGCTTCCGCTGCGCCTCGTTCATCGCCTGCAAGCCTTCGCGGTACATCGACGCCAGCCAGCCGGCGCGCGTCTCGTGCACGTCGCCGTGCAGCGTGCCGTCCGCGTCGAGCGTCAGCTTCGCGGCGATCTGCAGCCGGTTCACGGACGGCGCGTGCGGCGCGACGTGGATCAACTCGCCGCCGTTGTCGGTGATGAGGAGCAGGTCGTTGTCCTGCAGATACGGCGGCAGCGTTCCGAACGGCGTGGAGACGCTCGTCGGATCGAAGAGCAGCAGATTGCCTTTCACTACTGCCGGGTAGTCCTTCGCTTCCGGCAGCTTGATGGCGATGACGACGTGATTGAAGCCGGCCAGCGAGGCGAATTTCGGATCGACGACGCCGCGATCGGTGCTGGCCGCGACGTAGTACGACTCGACGCCGATGGCCTTCAGCATCGCCGCGAGCAGCGTGACCTTGTCCTTGCAGTCGCCGAAGCGCGACGCGAGGATCGACGGCGCCGGATGCGGCTGAAACGCGCCGATGCCGATCTCGATGGCCACGTAGCGGACGTCGCGCTGGGCGAAGGCCGCGAGCGCGGCGATCTTCTCCATCGTCGTCTGCTTCCCGGCGGTGAGCGCGTTCGCCTTCGCCTGCACCTCGGCCGTCGGCACGCGGCGATCGGCGGCCAGCGCGGAGTACCAGCGCGCCACGTCGTCCCACGAGCGCTGCGACTTCCCGGCGAGCTGCGTCTGCGGCGGGATGAAGTTGATCGCCATCCGCCCGGCCACGGCGCGGTCGGGCGGCCGCCGCGGCTCGTTCCTGATCGCGGCGATGCCGGTGAGCTGCCACGTCGTGCGGTTCGCGCTCGTCTGCGGCGCGCCGGCGGCGGCGTTGAACCACCGCTCCTCGTGCGACCAGCCGTCGGGCAGCACGATCGTGTAGCGCGACGTCTGCACCGGCACGTCCTGCTGGAAATGCCACGTGTCCTGCAGCGACAGCGGCCGTTCGCGGCGCTCATACTCCCACGCGAACACCGTCCCCGGCTCGGCGACCGGCATGCGCAGCTCTCTGATCTTGAGGTCGACGTAGAGCTCGCCGTCGGCCGCGGCCATTTCGGCCGTGTCGCGGTCGCTCGACGAGAATTCCTCGCCGCGCGGACCGATCGTCCAGCCGTGCAGCGCGGAGATCTTCGTCTCGCTGTCGAACTCGACCGCCAGCATGGCCAGGCCGCGGCCGTCGGCGTCGAGGATCCGCCCGGCCATGCGGCGCGTCTCGGTGATCTCGCCCGACGCCGCGACCGTGATCGTTTTCTCCTCGAGCAGCACGATCGCGTGCGTCTTCGGCGGAAGGTTCGACGGCAGCGGCGCCTTGGCCAGCTCTTTCAGCCAGTCCGGCGGTCCGCCCCACGCCAGCGCGGAGGCGGGAACGAGCGCGGCGACGGCGACCGCGGCCAGCGCGCGGCGCATCACTTCGCCGCCTTTTTCAGCACGACCTGGTCCTGATCCGCCGTCGCCACCTGCTTGAAGAAATCGCGGACGAGCGAGTACTGCCCGACGTCGATCGAGATCGTCTTCACCGCCAAGCTGCGCGTCAGGCGGAGCGCCGCCGGCGTTTGCTGCACCTGCTCGCTGAACGTGAGGCCGCCGAGGTCTTTGGCGTGCGGCGAGGGGATCGCCTCGACCGCGTAGCCGGGCGGCACGTCCAGCGTCACGTCGTCGTCGACGCGGTACTGGTGGTGGAAGTAGATGTCGTTCTTGCGGCGCTCCGACGACAGCGGCGACTTCGCCGCGGTGCTGAACACCGCCAGCGGCATGAGCGCGCGCGAGCCGGTCACGGCGCCCGTCGTCGGCAGCTCGACGTCGAGCTCCGCCACGAGCGGCGCCTCCACGTCGCGCAGCCCGGTGAGCTGCGTCAGCTTCACCGCCGAGCCATTGAAGAACCATCCCTTGATGGCCTCTTCGACGTTCTTCTTCGCCGTGGCGTCGTCGTGATTGCGCTGCGAGCGGCGCACCGCCATCGCCTCGTGCCCGGTGTACGTCACGACGACGTGGCCCTTCAGCGTGTCGCCGTCGAGGTGGAGCTTCGCCACGCGCTTGAGCTGCGCGGCGTCGGGGCCGTCCTGCGGGATCTCCATCCAGACCGGGCCGTCGAATTTCTTCATGACGATGAGGCCGCTGACGTTGGTCTTCTCCCACGACAGCATGCCGAACGGCGCGTACGGCGTGGCCGGATCGAGCAGCCGCTCCTTGCCGTCGACCATCACCTGGGCGATCTCGTTGTTGAGCTGCCTGCGCAGCGGCAGCTTCTTCGACAGGAACCCCTCGGAGCGGTCGCCGATGCGGACGACGTTGGCCTCGAACCCGGCGGCGCGCGCCAGCGACACGAAGAAGCGGTTGATCTCGTCGCGCCAGCCGTAGCCGTTCTTCAGCACGTCGATGGCGCTGCGGTTCTCGCGCAGCTCGCGCTCCTCCTGCTCCGTCTTCTCCGGCTCGAACGTGAGGTTGCGCACCTGCTGGGCGCGCGCGTAGAGCTTGCGCAGTTTCTCCTCGGGCGTGGTGGCGCCGGCGATGGCCTGCTGCGCGGCGTCGCGCACCGCGGCGCGCTCGCTGAGGAAGCCTTCGATCGACTCGCTGTACGACTTGGCGGCCTGTTTCCAAACCGCCTCGGCGGTCGCCGTCGAGCCCGACGTGTAATAGAAGTAGACCGTCGGCTTCACCCAGCGCTCCGGCGGCGCCAGCGGCTCCTCTTCGAAGGCCGCGACGTTCTCGAGCTCGAGGTCGAAGTGGTCGCCGTTCCTGACCGGCGCCTTCCCCGGCGGCAGCCCTTTGTAGACGAAGAACGACGCGTAGCCGCCCAGCGTATACGGCCGCAGCCAGATCGTCTCGTGCAGCACCGGGAGCTCCCGCTGGATCGTGAACGGCGTATCGAGGAGGAGGTTGCCGCGGATGCCGAGCTCGTAGCTGTACTCGAGGATCGCGCCGGCCTGCACGTCCGGCAGCGTGAACGTCTTCGAGATCATGCGCACGCCGCCGGTCTTCACCACGAGCTTGTCGTAGACCTTGCCAGTGAACGGCACCACCGTGCCGTCCGGCTTCGTCATGCGCGCTTTGAGCTTCTCGACGTTCATCACCAGCGGAAAGTAGGTGATGGAGACGTCGCCATACTTCTTCCCTTCGTCCGTCAGCACTTTGATGCGGACGTACTCGGACGCGCGCGAATTCGGGTCGTCGGAGCGCTGCACCCAGTCGAGGACGACGGCGGAGGCGCCGGGCGCGATGGCGACGTCCTTCATCGCCAGTTCGGCGGGCGTGGCGGTCTTGAAGAAATCTTCGGCGGAGAAGAGTGCGGTCGGAAGCAGCGCGAGCGCCGCGGCCGCGAGGAGGCGAGTGATCATCGGACGATCCTATGGATTGATGTTGGGACGGCGAATGATCGCACGTTCTACGACACGCGCCAAATGAGGCCGCCCGCGCCGAAGAGCGTGACCTCCTTGTGCAGACCGGCGCTCATGACGCCGGCGTTGAGCAGCACCAGCTCGTCGTCGCGCGTGGCGGGCGCGAGCGTCAGGCCGAGGCCGCGCGTCACGTGCTCGACCGTGCGGTCGTGCGCCTCGGCGCGCAGCACGAACACCTTCAGCCGATGATTGCGCAGCCATTGCAGCGCGGCCACGAGCGTCACGATGTGCCAGTTGCGGTGGCGGTGATAGACGCGCGCCAATTCGCCGCCCGACGGCTCGTGCACGTTCGGCTGGATTTCCCGGATGAGCGCCACGCCGTTCGCGGCGTCGAGCGTGCCGGTCGTCTCGCCGACGGAGCCGGGCAGCGTGTGCTGCTGCCCCTCGGCCAGCCCGAGCGCGATGGCGTCGTCGAGCTCCGCGGCCACGAAGTCGAACGAGATCGTCTCCTGCGATCCATCGAGGTGCGCGTTGCGGCCCTGCATCAGAATCCCGTCGGGGATCGCGTCCTCGACGAGCCCCGCCGTCTCCGGCTGCACGTTGCCGAGCGGAATCGCGGCGCCGGAGACGCGCCCTTCGAACGCGCGCGGATGGTAGAGGCTCGGCGTCGGCATCCCCGCGGCCCAGCGCGGATGATTGCGGCGCAGGTAGCGCTCGATCACGCGCCCGCGGATCGGCGCGCAGTCCTCCGGCCGCAGCGACGCCGGCGAGTCGACGTTCTCGGCGATGTCGCCGAACACCTCGAGCACCTCGTCGCCCATGGCCACGTAGAGGTCGTACAGCGTCGCGCTCGTGTCGTCCGCGATGCCGAAGGCGTGGAAGACGCGCGCGATGTGCTCGGGGAAGGGCATGGGGGGAGGTTCTTAGTTCTTGGTTGTTAGTTCTTAGTTTTTTGCATTTGCGTCATTACAACCAACAACTAACAACTAACAACTAACAACTAAGAACCAAGAACTAAGAACTAAGAACCGCTCACGCCGCCAGCCGCACCCGCGCATCGTCCAACAGCCGCTGCACGTCGCCGACGCACGTGATGTCCTGCAGCCCGTTGCGGATGTCCTTGCCGTGGGCGATTCCCTTCGAGAACCAGCCGATCACGGTGCGGGCCTTGTGCAGCTTCCACTTGTCGGGCTGCGGCGCGCCGTCGATCTTGGCGAGGTAGCGCTGCATGGCGTCGATGCGGCGGTCGACCTCGCCGGTCGTGTGGCCGGCCATGATGTCGCGGAAGATGAACGGATTGTGCAGCGCGGCGCGGCCGATCATCACCCCGTCGACGCCGGTCTGCTCGAACATGCGCAGCGCGTCGGCGGGCGTCTTCACGTCGCCGTTGCCGAACACCGGCACGCGCAGCTCGCTCTTGACGTACGCGATGTAGCCCCAGTCGCTCGCGCCGGTGTACGCCTCGTTGCGCGTGCGGCCGTGGATGGCGATCGAGGCCACGCCGATCTCCTCGAAGCGCTTGAGCAGCGGCAGCACGTCGTCGCTCTCCCATCCCTTGCGCACCTTCACCGTCACCGGGATCTTCACCCGGCGGCGGATCTTCTCGACCGTGCGCGCGGCCTTGTCGAAGTCCTTGAGCATCGCCGAGCCGGCGCCGCTGTTCACGATCTTCTTCACCGGGCAGCCCATGTTGATGTCGACGATGTCGACGCCCTGCTCCTCGACGATGGCTGCGGCGTCGTCCATGCGGTCGGGATCGCCGCCGTAGATCTGGATCGCCACGGGCCGCTCGCTCTCCGCGAAGGCCAGCATCTGATGGCTGCGGTCGTTCTTGCGCGTCAGCCCCTCGGACGACACGAACTCGGAGACGACGAGCCCCACGCCGCCGAGCTCCTTGATGAGCGAGCGGTAGTACGTGTCCGTCACCTCCGCCATCGGCGCGAGCGCCAGCGGCGGATCGATCCGCACGTTGCCGATGTCGAATGGCTGGTCGAGCATAAGTGTCATTCCGAGCGCAGCGAGGAATCCCCTGCGGCAGGGGATCCTTCGCCGTCTGACGCGGCTCAGGATGACACATCAACTCCGACGCCGCCGCGAATCTTCCGCCGCCACCCGGCACGTAAAGAACAGCTTCACCGTCTCCGCCTCGAGCTTGCTCCCCTCCTCGTAGGGATCGAAGTTCACGGCCTCCACGACCTCCAGCCCCGCCTCGCGCAGCGCCGCGCGGACGTCGCTCTTCGACCACGCGCGCTGCTCGTGGTGCTCGCGGATCTCCACGCGCTTGCCGCGCACTTTCGCCCAGCCGCTGACCAGCGCGCGCGCCAGCCGGTCGCGCCGGCGATAGGCGGTGTCGATCACCAGCCGGTAGTCGGCGCCGGCGGCGACGAACGGCTCCTTCGAGCCCCACACCTCGGGGTAGATGTCGGGATGGTTGACGTCGAAGAGGAACAGCGACTCTGCCGACATCGCGCCGCGCACGGCCCGGAACGCGGCCACCAGGTCCTCGCGCTCCTTCATGTGGTTGAGGCTGTCGTACAGCGACGTGATGCGCGCGAACGTCCGCCGCAGCGGCAGCGCGCGGAGGTCGGCGCAGACGAGGCGCCGCACGCGCGTGCGGGCGATCTCGAGCATCGGCAGCGAGAGGTCGACGCCGACGCTGCGGAAGCCGCGGCGCGCGAAGAGCTCCAGCGCGTAGCCGGTGCCGCAGGCGACGTCGAGGTGCGTCTTCTCCGCGGGCGGCCGCTCTTCGAGCGACTTGACCAGCAGCCGCTGCACGGCGCGGAAGAAGCGCCGTCCGAGGGCCTGGTCGTACGCGTAGGCGAAGGCGCCGTACGACTCCGCGCTACTTTCCGCCATTCACGTACGCGACCGCGCGCTCGAGCACTTCGTCCTTTCCGGCCTGCAAGCCGGCGATCGTCGGCTCGACGCGGATGTCCGGCTGGATCCCGACGCGCTGCAGTTGCCGGCCGTCGGCGTGGCGGACGTCGTGGCCGCTGAAGCGCACGAGGAGGCCGCCCGGCAGCCAGAAATTCGTGACGTCGCCGTTCGCGCCGGCGGTTGGCGAGCCGACGAATGCCGCGCCCGCGGCCTGCTCGAAGAAGAGGCACGAGTGCTCGGCCTGGCTGATGGCCCGGCTGTCGATCAGCACGATGACCTTGCCCGTGTACAGCGGCTTCGCGCGCGTCGGCAGCGGCTGATCGAACCAGTAGCCGCGCGACGTCTGCAGCGTCGGCGACTCCGCCCCTTCGACGAGCGCGCCGCGGAACGACGCGCCGTAGACCGCGTGGCGCGTGTTGATGCGCGGCGCGATCGCCCACGCCGTCCCTTTCGGATAGCCGCGCATGTCGAGGATCAGCGCCTTCGTCTGCATCAGCGCGTCGAACATCGCGTCGACCTGCGCGGTCGTCAGGCGGCGGAGGTCGGCGTAGCCGATGTTGCCGTCGAGCACGCGGTACGGCAGGTCCTTCGGCTCGGGGAAGTCGAACTTCGTGATGCGCGGGACGGCTACCGTGCGCGTCGCGCCGTCCTTGCCGCGGATGCCGAGCTGCGCGATCGATCCCTCCGCTCCGCGCAGCGCGTTCTGCGCCATGCGATTGAGCCGCGCCTCCTCCGTCGACGCCGTCGCGTACTTCCAGAGGCGCTCGACCCGCGCGTCAATCGGCTCGCCGTCGACGCTCACGACGACGTCGCCGATCGATACCGGCGCGCTCGGGTCGTACTTGTCGATGACGGCGTACACGTTCTCCACGCGGCGGATCTGGAACGGCACGGTCGCCGGCGGGAAGAAGTGCGCGATGGCCGGCAGCGGCCCGACGCCGACGTGGCCGTCGTAGATGTGCGCCGTCATCTCCAGCACCGCGCCGGTGTAGGCGTCGGCGTCGTTCGCCCCTTCGAAGCGCGGGATGAACTCGTGCAGCACGGCGTCCCAGTCGCCGATGAGGTGCTTGTACGGGTAGAAGTAATGGATGACGCTCCAGATGCGGAACGCGGCGAGCAGGCGGTACGGGAGATCGGGAGGCTTCATCGCCTCGTACTTTGCGTCGATGAGGGGAACAGGCATGAGTGCCTGTCCTCCACTGTCGTAGGTCATGGTGCGGATTTGGGCGGCGTAGCCGTCGCCGAGGTCGATGCGAAGCGTGCTCGCGGCGTCGATGAGCGGTCCCTCGACCTTGGCCTTTCCGGCGCGCACGAGCGCGACGACGAACGGCGGCGGCGGCAGCGCGCCGTCGGTCACGAACGTGATCCGGCGCACGAAGCTCTTCTCCGCGGGCGCGAGCGGCTTGCTCGCGATGAGCATCAGCGCGGAGTAGTAGCCGCCGCTCGTCCCCCCCTCCTGCGGATCGAAGCCGGAGTAGTACGTCATCCATTTGCCGGGGACCGGCACCGGCTCCGTCGACCACGGCATGTACGCGAGGTCGTCGATCGCCGCCGTTTCGTTGCCTTCACCGGTCAGTCCCGTCAAGTCGACGCGGACGTCGCTCGCGCGCGCGACGGCGCCGGCGATCGCCTCGGTCTGCGTCCAGAACGCGAGCGCGTCGTGCGTGGCGATGTACGGCCCGGCGTCGATCACGAGCACGCCGCGCTCGTCGGTGCGCATGAGCTGCGGCACGTCGCTGCGCTTCGCCTTCGTCCCCGGCGCGACGACGTGCGTGACCGGATCGTTGAACTCCTTCAGCATCGCGTCGACTGCCGCGACGAACTGCGCCGGCGTCGAGGCCGCGCGCACCGCCGGGATGGCGCGGACGAGCGCGCCGTCCCAATCGATCTTGCCCGTCATCATCGCCGGATGCGCGTACTTCGCCGCGGCCCAGACGCGGCAGAGTTTTTCGAGCCGCTGCGTGCGCGCGTCGTCAGCGAGTGCTGTGGTGGCAAAAAGAAGTGCGACCGCGATCAGCCGGCGGACCATCGATAGAAGCCCTCTCCAGTTTTCCTGCCGAGCTTTCCGGCGGCGACCATGTCGCGCAGCAGTTGCGGCGGCTCGAAGCGCGGACCGAGCGTCGCCGCCAGGACTTCGGCGATGCCGAGGCGGACGTCGAGGCCGACGAGGTCCGTGAGGCGCAGCGGTCCCATGGGATGGTTGTAGCCGAGCTCCATGGCCCGGTCGATGTCCTCGGCGCTGGCGACGCCTTCTTCGAGCATGCGGATCGCTTCGAGGCCGATGGCCACGCCGAGGCGCGACGTGGCGAAGCCGGGGGAGTCGTTGACGACGATCGGCTGCTTCCCCATTTTCTCTGCGACGCCGCGCACCGCCGCGACCGTGTCGTCCGAGGTGCGCTCGCCGCGGACGATCTCGATCAGCTTCATCGCGTGCGGCGGATTGAAGAAGTGCATGCCGACGAAGCGGTCGCGCCGCTCCACGGCGCCGGCGAGCCGCGAGATCGGGATCGACGACGTGTTCGACGCCAGGATCGTCTCCTCGCCGCAGAAGAGATCGGCCTGCGAGAAGATGTTCTGCTTGAGGTCGAGGTCCTCGGGGACGGCCTCGATGATGAGGTCCGCGTCGCGCGCCGCCTCCTCGAGATCGGCGGCGAGCTGCAGGCGCTCGAGCGCGGCGCCGGCGTCGGCGTCGCTGACCTTCCCCTTCTCCACGCCCTTCTTCAGCGTCGAGTCGATGGCCGCGCGCGCGGCGTCGAGCGCGGCGGCGTCGGCGTCGTGGATCACGGTGTCGTAGCCGGCCAGCGCGGCGAGGTAGGCGATGCCGCGCCCCATCGTGCCGGTGCCGACGACTGCGATCTGCCGGATCATCGCGCGCGAGTTTATCGCTTATCCTCGGCGCCATGACCGACGAGGAATTCGACCGCCGCTGGCACGCCGCGGCGACGTTCCGCCGCGTGTCGCACCTTCTCCCGCCGCTGGTCCGGCGCGTCGACGAGGAGGCCGCGCGCCAGCCCGCCGACCTCGGCGCACTCAAGGCGGCGCTCGTCGAACTGCTCGAGCTCCTCGCCTCCGAAGCCGGCCGCACCGACGCGAACTGCACGGCCACGGATTACTACTTCTCACAGGCCGAGCCGGCGTGGAGCCACCTCCCACCGGCGTATCGCTCGCTGCTCGAAAGCCTCGGCGGCACGCTGCACGACACCGTGTACGCGCCGAAGATCGCCGCGAATTTCGATTGCCTGCCGGAGCAGTTGCTGGAGCGGGCGCGGCGGCTCAGCGGAACGCCGCCGTCTCGGCGGCCGGCGAGGCGGCGTCCTCGCCGCCTCTCGTGAACGCAGGCGGGACGCCTCCCGCCGGCGTATCGCTCGCTGCTCGAAAGCCTCGGCGGCACCCTGCACGCGCCGAAGATTGCGGCGAATTTCGATTGCCTGCCGGAGCAGTTGCTGGAGCGGGCGCGGCGGCTCAGCGGAACGCCGCCGTCTCGGCGGCCGGCGAGGCGGCG
>Ga0070717_10000323_pt1 | contig 31188 bp, 25 predicted proteins | sample LARL113metaG_FD_71366 | JGI IMG/M metagenome (GOLD analysis project Ga0070717, IMG submission 71366) | Corn, switchgrass and miscanthus rhizosphere microbial communities from Kellogg Biological Station, Michigan, USA - LAR L11-3 metaG | ecosystem: Host-associated > Plants > Roots > Rhizosphere ...
CCTTGACGAATAATCCGCGGCTGAAATGGGTGGCGGAAGCGATCCTGGCTCCGCTGCTGGGGCGGCTGTTGCCTCAGATCATTGAGGCTCAGAAACACGGGCTGCCTCCCGCCGTCGATCCCATTCTCTTTCATTATATGATGGTAAGCCTTACGGCCACGCTCTCGGAGTTCGGGCCGGAAATGCAGGTTACAAGTGGACTGTCCTCCGAAAACCCGAAAATTGTCGAAGCCTATTGGCGGCTGGTCGAGGAAACGGTCTTTGGCAAGGAGCCGAACCGCGATCGCGGTGGAAAGGCACATAACGCTGAACGCGAGCGAAATTCAACTTCAACCTCGCTACGGGTTGATCCTGACAGGTGCTGACGGATCTCGCGTCGCGTCCGTCTCCTGCAGCTTCGCCAACGTGCCTTGCGAAGGCGGGCCGGTGATCGCGGCCTCTAACATGTCGAGGATGTTCTCGATCGTGAACGGCTGGCCCCATAGGCGACTGTTCCTTGTATTCCGGGATTCCAACGCAGCTTCGTGCGCAGACAGAACGGCGTTGGAATAAATCGCAAGAATCGAAAGGCGCTGTTCGACGATGGCCGCGGGCAGGGGCAGCAGCCTCTTCAGGTGATTGAAGCACTCGACGTAACCGGCGTTCCACCGGTTGTTCAAGGCATCGCGGAGTGCCGTTGGGTTGGATGCCTGCAGGTGCGAGGTAAACCGGATATAGCCGCGCCAGCGCTCGTCCTCGCCGAGTTCGATGACCGGCATGATGAGGACCAGCATCACCTCGCGAATGCTCGCCGGGCCGCCGCGCTTTGCCATGTCATCAAGCATTTCGCGCCGTCGCGCGTCGAGCACGGCGGCGCCTTCGACCACCATCTGCCGGATCAGCTCTTCCTTGGTCCGGAAGTGATAGTACAGCGCGGCGTTGTTCCGCTGCCCGGCGGCATCGACAATCTCTTGAACCGTCACCGCGTCGACGCCATGGCGGGCGAACAGCATCTGCGCCGCCGCCTTGATCTGGTTCCTGGTCTCTTCCGAGGCGGCGCGCGGCGCCGTTCGCATCCTGCTTGACATCCGAATCTCCTTGCCTTAATTTAAGTGAAATCACTTAACTTGTCCAGAGGCGGAGGCGAAGATGCGCGTGCTCGTGGCTGGTGGCGGCATTGGCGGACTGACGACTGCAATTGCGTTGCGTCATCAAGGGATCGAGGTGCTTGTTCTCGAGCAAGCAGAAGTGCTGAACGAGATCGGCGCCGGCATTCAAATCGCCAGTAATGCCGCAATCGTGCTCCGTGAACTAGGGCTCGAATCCGCCATGCGCGCCGTCGGCGTCAAACCCCAATCCTACGACTATCGCGATCTCCGCACCGGGCGCCTGCTTTATCAGGCGCCGCTCGGCGATGAGGCGGCGCGCCGCTACGGCGCGCCGATGTACAACGTCCATCGCGCCGATCTCATCCAGTTGCTGTTCGACGCAGTCCCCGCCGAATCGAAACGGCTGGGCGCCCGCTGCGTGGCGATATCACAGACGGATGACGCGGTCGAAGTCAGGCTGCAGACCGGCGAGAGGCTGAAGGCCGACGTGTTGGTGGGTTGCGACGGCATTCACTCCGTCGTGCGCCAGCATCTGCGCGGACAGGAAGAGAAGCACTTTGCCAATATTCTGATGTGGCGCTCGTTGATTCCGGCAGAGCGGCTCGAAGGCCTCGAGCTTCCCGAGCGCGGCAATTACTGGTTCGGGCCTGGCCGCACGCTGATCACCTATTGGGTACGGCCGAAAAATCTGTACAGCATCCTGGCTTCGGTGCCAGCCGATGAGGTGCAGCGCGAGTCCTGGAACGAGAGCGGCGACATCACGGAAATGCTGCGCTCTTTCGAGGACGCCGAGCCGCGCGCGCGGGCCATGCTCGAGCAGGCGAAGACGGCCTTTATCACCGGCATGTACTACCGCGATCCGATCGACAGCTGGAGTTCGGGCCGCGTCACGCTGCTTGGCGACGCGGCACACCCGATGGTGCCGTTCCTGGCGGCCGGCGCAGGACAGAGCATCGAGGATGCCTGGACCTTTGCGCGTGTGCTGGCGCGACGGCAGGACGACGTTCCCGGCGCGCTGCTCGAGTACGAGCGGCGACGTCTGCCGCGCACGACGCGCATCCAGGCCGGCGCGCGCGCTGTCGTCAAGCTCATGCATGAGACCGACGCGGCCCGCCTCCACAATCGCAATGCGCGCTGGAAAGGCATGGCGCGCATCGATCCGCTGGCGGAGACGAGCTGGGGCCTGGCATGGGACTATAATGTCGTCAAGGCGGTCGAGGGAGCGCCGGGCGAGGTCGTTAATGTCACCGGCTTGCGTGAAGGCAAGCGGCTGCAGCGTCCGGAGAGCCAACGCGCCTTCGACCTCTGGAAATACGCATTCCGGCCTGAGGACGTGGCGCGTGGCCATGACGGCCTTCGCGAGGCCTATGATCGTTTCCTGACGACGAACTTCCCGTTGCCCGCCGGCTTCGAGGCGATCGAGGACGAACTCGGCGACATCAGGGCCTTCCGCGTCTCAGCAAAGGAAGCTCGCTCGGACAATGTGGTGCTGCACTTCCATGGTGGCGGCTATTTGATCGGTTCGGCCAGGGGGTCGCTGGAATATGCGAGCCGGCTGGCAGCGGCTGTCGACGGGGGCTGCTACACCATCGACTATCGGCTTGCCCCCGAGCACCCTTATCCGGCCGCGATCGACGACGCCGTCGCCGCCTATCGCGCACTTCTGGGAAGAGGCATTCCCGCGAGCTCCATTTTGCTATCCGGTGAATCCGCCGGTGGCGGCCTTGCCGTCGCGCTGGCGCTCGCGCTTCGCACGGCCGGCGATCCTTTGCCCGCCGGTATCCTTGCGGTCGCGCCATTCACCGATCTCACTCTATCCGGTGAGAGTGTCCGCTCGTTCAATGGAGATGATCCCGCGGCGAACCGCGACCTCTTGACCTTCATGGGGGCATCTTATTTCCAGGGCCACGAGCCGACGGATCCCCTGGTGTCGCCATTGTTCGGCGATCTCACCGGCCTGCCGCCGCTTTTCGTCACGGCAACGCAAGGCGAGGTGCTGCTCAGCGATACCACCCGATTAGCCGAGCGCGCGGAGCAAGCTGGTGTCGATGTGACGCTGCGCCTCGTTGAGGATTCCGTCCACGTCTACACGATCTTTCCGTTCCTCCCCGAAACCGTGAGCAGGATGGACGAGGTCGCTCATTGGGCGCGGCGGAATCTGCAGCGGCGCGCGACGCGCTCGCAGGCCGCGGAATGATGGCGGGCCCTTCAGGAAAGACCGAACAGCCGGCGCGCGTTCTCGCGGCCGATCTTCTTTCGATCGAGCTCGCTGATCTCGCAATTGTCAAACCAGCGGGAGGCGTCTTCAAAGCTTTCGAAGGGGTAATCGACGGCGTACAAGATGCGGTCGCTGCCAACCTCCAGCATGGTCGAGAGCAGGGACGGGGTCCGAAAGTTTCCGCTGGTTGTGACATAGACGTTCTCGCGAAAATAATCCCCGAGCGCGCGCTTGCATGGGATGCCGCGGGGCGCCTTCTGGACGATGTTGTCGATTCGCCAAATGTTGAACGGAATGCATTCCCCGAGGTGACCGAGGATCATCTGCAGATTCGGGTTGCGATCGAACAGTCCCGTTGACATCAGGCGCAGCGCGTGAGTGCTGGTCTCCATCGTGAAGGCCCAGGTGGCCGCGGTCAGCCAGGGGAAACCGTCGTAGATCGGCTCGCGCGAAGGCAGGGGATCCCGCGGATGCATGTAAAACGGCTTGCCGAGCGCATTTGCGCTGCTCCAGAAGTCGGAGAACTGCGGCGCATCATAATACGCAACTGTTTCCGCGCTGCCGACTTGCGAAAAGCCGTTCACCATGAAGCCGTGAAATCCAAGTGTCCTGATACAGCGTTCGAGCTCGCGCGCCGCCGCCTCGGAATCCTGCATCGGCAAGGCCGCAAATCCGCCCAGCTTCGTCGGGTGGCGTGAGATATGCTCGGCAAGGACGTCGTTGGCGCGGCGCGAAACATCAATGGCTTCCTTTACATTCGGAATGCCCTGGATGCCGGGCGAATTGAGCGAGAGGATTGAGAACGCGGTGCCCCCTTCATCCATTCGTTCCAGCCGCTGCTGTTCGATGTCGAGGAGATTGGCCTTCAGCCTCTCCCAAACCACGGGCTGCGAATAGATCTTCGATTGATCGATCGTAAGATCGATTGCGAAATGCTCTTCCAAGGCAATCTTGTTCTTCAACTTGTTACTCCGCAGAAGAGGAGGGGTACCGGAACGCGGCAAGAGAAATCCGTTCGCTTCGCCGGGTCGGCGCGCGCGCGGATGGCTCCCGCAGGAGTGAGCCCGGCCAGGATAATCGCCCGGGCGCAGGAGCCAGGCTTGATCGCAATCGGCGTGTTTGGACTCGATGATGGCTACCCGAATGGCTGCCGTTTAAAGCGGCTGAGTTGCCACCAGATTGACCAAGCCTCGCGATCTCGATATTGTGAACGTCTCATGAAAATACGTCCGATCAACGGACTAGGCGGTACGGAATTGATGCAAAGCATCGCTTTCTAGGCCGCCATCGCCTCGGGAGGGGAGGATCGCGTCCGTGGATCACGGCAGCAGCCAACCGCATAATTTGGGAGCCGCTCGGGTACGGAGCCAAATCTTGTGCGGCATCGAGGTGCATTGCGTCCAACAGGACGCCTTGCCGGGTCGCGCGTGGCACCAGCTTAGTAACCGTCACCCAATGCTTGCGATAGTTTGGAACGAGGCAGGTGGCCTCAGCGAGGCTCGACCTTCGCTACACAGCAGCGCCAATCGATCGAACCTGCGGCGGCATAGGCGAATCGGCCAGACAAGCCTCATTCCTGCTGGCTTTCCGGTATGGTGCTATTCCGATCAGATAGCTCGGGTCGATGCGGTCCGGCTGGTGCTTGATGTCGACCGGGTGTTCGAGGTGATGGGCGGCGAATTCCAGGTTGCGGGGCTCGCTGAACCACGCCTCACGTTTTTCGACGAGAACCTTCAGGTGCTGGCGCGGCTCCTCGCTTCGAGCCAGGACGAGTTGTCTAGTTTCCATTTGTTCGGAGACAGTGTCGTCGCGGCCATCATCGCGCGGATCTCGCATCTCTGTACGACGAACCACCCGGCGACCTCTCGGCGTCTGGGCCTCACCAAGCGGCAGCTAACGCAGGTCACCGAATTCGTGCACGATAATCTTTCCAGGTCGATTCGCTTGTCGGAGCTGGCATCTCTGGCGGGACTATCTGCATCTCAATTCGGTCGGGCCTTCAAGGTTTCGACCGGAATAACTCCACACAAATGGCACCTTGCCGCCCGCATCGAGTATGCGAAGCACTTGCTCGCGGATCGGGAGAACAGCCTGGTCGATATTGCGCTGGAAGCCGGCTTTTCTGAGCAAAGTCACTTCACCCGCGCCTTTACCGCCGCAAACGGGGTCTCGCCACACGCTTGGCGGCAGAGCAGGCTGGACTGATCGCGGCGCCAATGCTCCGATCCTCAACTGCGTTGGCGGAGCCAGGCGCTTGGTGTTGTCCCCACAATCTCGAGAAATGCTCGGGAGAAATGGCTCGAGTCTGAAAAGCCGACGAGGGATGCTATCGCTGAAAGGGATTCGGCGGGATCATCCACCATGAGTCGCTGGGCGCTCCTGATGCGAGCGTCCATTTGCCAACGCTGCAGAGACATACCAGTCGCATCCTGGAAAGATCGGCCAAATTGCGCGGGCGACAGGTTGCTGATCAGCGCCAAATCCTTGACGGCTGTGGTTTGGTCGAGATGATCGCTGATATAAGCGACTACCTCAGCGAAGCGCTCGCCGGTAAGCCTGACGGACGTCCTGGGCTTCACCCGCCGGAGTGGCATGCCGAGGAGTGCAAGCTGCAACGCACGCGCCAGAGAAAGTCCATAGATATCGGGATCGTTTGACACCTCATGTTCGCCCAGCAGACGCGCACATTCATACAGGCGGTCATCTCTGAACATATACCTGCTTTCGAATCGCGCGATCATCGCTGCTTGCTCCGAACTAAGACAGTCGGTCCTGTCCAGATCGAGTTGATAGAGAGCGATGCGTGCGTCCCGCATTTCCGTTGCATAGATGGTAAGCGGCTGCGAAAGCGCGACGAAAGTCAGGTGTCCCGTCCCAAAATAATCACCTTGCACGGGCTGTTCGGGCTGTCGCCGGGTCTGACAGCGACCTCCTGTCTCACTTAGCACGACGCAAAGTACCGGAGAGTCGAATGTCAGCGCGATCCATCCGGGCTCGGTGTCCCATCGCATATTCAAGATGATGCGAGCGAGGCCCGGCCATTTTTGGCGGCTCGGCGCGGCTACGTGGACGCCAAATTCCTTTGTGATCATGGCCATCCGGGTGGATTCGAAGACCCGTGAAGCTTAGTCGGCTCGCTAACGGCGAGCAAATGGTGACGAAATCGCTTTCGTCCAAATCGCGCCGTTTCTGATCAATGCACAATGATCGCATTAGTCCATGCTTTGGCTGCGTGAGACCAAAGCGGGCAAAAGGCCGTCCGCGTGTTGATCACGCCGATCCGGGCTCCTCCAAGACCTTATCCCGTCGGCGCTTGCGCCGACGGGAACCTGTTGGGAGGCCCCGCAGTGGCTTAGCGCCCGGCCTTGGAAATTTGCGGAGTAGGCATTAGCCGCGGGTGGAACGTGATTGAATGGATACTCAAGTTATCATTGTCGGCGCCGGTCCCGTTGGACTCACCTTGGCCGTGGATCTCGGCCTTCGCGGCGTGCGTTGCATTCTGCTTGAAAAGAAGCTTGAGCCGCAGTTTCTGCCCAAGATGGAGCGCTGCAATGCCCGCTCAATGGAGATGTTCCGTCGAATAGGATTGGCCGATGAACTTCGCGCCGCAGGACTGACAACCGACTCTGTCATGGATGTGTACATCATCCTGACAATGACACGGGCGCCTTTGCTGCATCTGAAATACCCGTCGGTTGATATGGCCAGGGAGCAGATGCGCAAGATCAACGACGGCTCGACTCCGCTCGAGCCCTACCAGCTCATTTCGCAGTACACATTGGAGCCCGTGCTCAAGCGCGTCGCGGAGCAAATACCGACAGTGACGGTTCGGTATGGGACCGAGCTCATGGAATTTGAAGAGGATGGACCAAGTGTCGTAGCGACCGTCCGATCGTCCGATGGAACGTCCAAGAAAATAACAGCGGCCTATCTCATCGGCTGCGATGGTGGGGCCAGCCTTGTGAGGAAACAGCTTGGCATACGACTTAGAGGCGAAGCCAACCTGGCTAAATTTCGCCAGGGACTTTATCGTTGTGATGAGCTCTATGATCGTCTGCCATTGGGTGAAGGGCCTGGCCGAGGCCGGCACTACCTGGTTGCGGACGAATGGGCGACCTTTCTGATCATGCAGGATTCGAAGCGGCATTGGACGCTCCATGCCGCCGTCGAATCAGATGAGGAAATGAAACAGCGTTTCGAGCAGACCGTCGGGGTGCCGGTCCGCTACGAGATGCTCTATTGCGGCGAATGGCGTCAGAATCTTCTCCTGGCCGATCGTTACCGAGCTGGGCGCGTGTTTCTGGCCGGCGATGCTGTACACCTCGTCATTCCCGCCGGTGGGCTCGGCATGAACACCGGCGTCGGTGACGCGGTTGACCTTTCATGGAAGCTGGCAGCGACCCTCGAAGGGTGGGGCGGCCCGGAATTGCTGGACTCATATGAGATCGAGCGGCGCCAGGTCGGTGAGCGGAACATCGGGGCTTCCCGTTACGCCATGCTCGGCTATCGCAAATGGCGCTCGCAATGGCGTCCGGAAATCGGTGACGACACGGCGACAGGTCGAGCCGTGCGCGACAACCTTGCCAAGGTTGCGGCCGTCGAACAGCGCAAGGTCAACGAGATGATTGGCGCCGAACTTGGATATCGCTATGTCGACTCGCCCATCATCGACAATCTTCCGGGTGGTCCCGAGCACTTGTTCCGGGACTACCGGCCGACCAGCTGGCCAGGAGCAAGGTTGCCGCATGTTTGGTTGGAGGACGGTACGCCGGTCCAGGATCGGATTTCGAACGTGGGTTACACCCTGCTTTGCTTGAATAGCCGACACGATACTGCGGCTCTGGAAAGAGCGTTTCGCGCCAGGTCGGCTCCATTCAGCGTGCGGCACGTTGAAAGCGAACCAGCGCGCGCGATCTTCGAGAGAGATCTGATTTTGCTTCGCCCCGACATGCATGTCGTTTGGCGCGGCAATAACCCGCCCGCCAATCCCGCCGAATTGGCGGCCCTGGCTACCGGTCACCGAAGAGCATTGTCGTAGCGCGACGAATCCGTGCCAAACGCGCTCATCGGGATCAAGAATAACTCTGCACCCGGCTTTAGCTAAGCAAACGTCCGGCGCCGGCCTCGGCCGTGATCGACGGCGAACAATGTCTCGCTGATCAAGCGAATAGCCATGCGTTTTGTCGCGAACCGAGATCATCTGATGACCTTTCCTGGTCGGCGCATTTCCGGTGAGGGGCCTTCTGCGGAAGTCGCCGTCCTTCGCTCGCCGGATTCCGGCAATCCCGCGGTCATGGATATTGCCGGCCTGATCAATCTGCATCCGCTCAGTTCTTTCCAGAAAGGGATCATGGTTCTGATCGGTGGCGTGGTCGTCATGGATGGGTTCGACGTCCAGGCCATCGGATTTGTCGCTCCTGCCCTGACACAGGATTGGCACGTCGACCCGACAGCGCTCGGCCCGATTTTTGGCGCGGGGCTTCTTGGTATGCTGGTTGGTTCGATGCTGCTCAGCATTCTCGCCGATCGTATTGGCCGACGGCCCGTGCTCGTCGGATCGACGACATTCTTCAGCCTATGCATGCTGGGTACGGCTGCCGCGGCGTCCGTGCAGCAACTGGTCTTCCTGCGCTTTTTGACCGGGCTCGGCATCGGCGGGGTGTTGGGGAATGCCGTCGCACTTGTAAGCGAATACAGCCCGCAACGCCAACGCGCGTCGCTATTGATGTGGATTTCGTGCGGGTTCACCGGCGGGGCAATCGCGGGTGGCCTGATCTCCGCGACTCTGATTCCGTGGGGAGGCTGGCGATCCGTTTTCCTCGTCGGGGGCGTGCTGCCCCTGGGAATCGCCGCCGTGATGTATTGGCGACTGCCAGAGTCGCTTTTGTTCCTGTCGTTGCAACAGGGAACGCATGACAAGCTCGGGCAATTGCTGCGCCGTATAGCGCCGGGCCTTGATCCGGATCGCGATTTGCATCTGGGCACGCCAGAGCAAGTCCGCGGACGTGGCTCGTTGACGAAGCTTTTCCGCGACGGCCGGGCCTTGATGACCCTGCTGCTCTGGCTGGTCAACTTTACCAATCTGCTCAACCTGTTCTTCCTCGCGAACTGGCTACCGCTGCTCTCGACGCGCATGGGATTCAGTTCATCGATTGCGGTATTGATGGGCACGACGCTCCAACTCGGCGGCCTGATTGGCGCGGTCTTTATGGGGCCGCTCATCGACCGGCTTGGCTATTATCGTGTCCTCGTTCCGGCGTTTCTGATCGCGGGAATAGCGGTTGCGGCGATAGGCGAGCCGGGCTTGTCGTTACCCCTGCTAAACCTGGTCATCTTTACCGCTGGCATTTGCATCGTAGGCGCTCAACCCGCGCTCAACGCTCTCGCGTCGACGCTCTATCCGACAGAAATTCGCGCGACCGGCGTGGGCTGCAGCCTGGGTGTGGGGCGGGTCGGGGCCATTGTGGGGCCCGTCGTCGCCGCCCAGCTCGTTGCTCTCGATTGGTCGAGCCAGTCCCTGTTTCTAGCGGCGTCGGTCCCGGCATCATTCTCTTGCATCGTTGTCGTCAGCCTCGCGTTCGTGATGCGCCGCAAGTCGCACACGAGCAATGCGCATGAACACGCGATGAAGAAAGCGCGCTGACTGAGAAAACGGAAACGTGGAGCCAGAACCACGCGGTTTTAAGTAGGCCGACATCAACTGATGCCAAATATGGGGGACGTTTTATGTCTAGTTCAACGAGGGTTTTTTTCGGAGTAATCGCAGGCTCGGCGCTCTTGGCTTGTCAGGCTCTTGCATCCGAGCCGGCTAACCTGGGGAACTTCCTTCCCGGAAACACGATGGGCGCGACGATAGCCGCAGCTCCTCCGCCGGGCCTGTTCTTTGCTTCCACGGCCTTCTACATTCCCATGGCCTCGGGTAACGGAAATGCCGACTGCGGACCAGGGTGCAAGGAGCGCTACAACGCGGTAGGTGCGACCGTCAATTTGACGTGGTCAACGGGATGGAAATTTCTCGGCGCCGACTATTACCCCACCATACAAACCGGCGGATACCAGGCCACGGCGACGATCACCCCTTATCCTCCCGGCGGGGGCGTGCTTGCGTCCCCGATCTACGGCAACATCTTTGATCACGAGATCAATAATATCTACTTCAATCCTCTGAATTTCTCCTGGAACCTGGGCAAAGGCTTGTACGTCGCTGCCGGTCTCGGCTTCGTCGCGCCGACCGGAGCCACGTACGCCGGATCACTCGTACCCGACTATTGGACGGTGCGTCCCCACGCCGCGGTAAGTTATCTCGGCGAGGGATGGAATCTGACGGTCAGTGCCCTGTATGACATCAACACCGCTTCGGAGGGCCGGACGGGCCTGTACCAGGTGATCGCGCGCAATCCCGCAACGGCTCCGGCGTTCGCGGCGTTTCTAACCGGCCCGGCCAATCCAGGTCGAGGCTACACCAGCGGCAACTACCTTTATGTCGATTGGACCGCGACCAAAAAGTTCGGCAGCTGGGAGGTTGGCCCGGTCGGCTTCTTCAAATTTCAGACGACCGATGACTCTCCAGGCGGCATCAATCCAGCGACCGCCTCAGCGTGGACTTGTACGCAATTGACGATTGCGAAATTGCCGACCTGCGGAAAGGACGTCAATATCGGTGCCGGTCTCTTGATTGGTTATAATTTTGGCCCGGTCGACATGAAGTTCATCTACGCAAATGCGTTCTACTCAAGGGATACCGTCGGGTCTAACACCGGCTCAGAATTTTTTCTGAAGACCTCGTTCAAGCTGTGGTCTCCCGAAGAGGCTCCCAAGACGGCTTTGATAACCAAGTGACCGGGGAAGAGCCCGGCCTGCTTCATGCGCGTTCGGTCGCTGGGACATCGACGGCTCGCTCGCGGTTGGCGCGAGTCTTGTCGGCCGGAAAGCGATAGGGACCGAGACAGAGTATCACAGCGCTCGCGACGACCATAAATACGCCGAATGACCAAAGGGCAGGCTCGTAGGAATGCAGCCGCTCAAAAGCCAGGCCCATCAAGTAAGGTCCGAAGGCCGAGCCAATGACGAAGCTGGCGAACAAGTAGCCGTATAACTGACCGAAACGCTTCATTCCGAAATACCGCGACGTGAGGAAGCCGATCATGTCAATTTCGGTACCGGATGCCAGGCCGAGGCTGATGATGCCTGCGACGGGAGAGAGGGCGGTATCGAGCAGGTAAATTCCAAGGCACGGCAGCAGGAAGAAGAAGGTCGCAACGAACGGCGCGAAAATCCTGTCGACAAGATATCCCGACAACAAGCGGCCAGCCATAGTAGAGAGACCGACGGCGATCATGAGGGCGGCCGCTGTCTCTGGGGAGTAACCTTTGTCGGTCAACAGAGGTACGGTATGCACGACCATGCCTTGAGTCACGGTCGAGACGAGCATTAGAGCGATTGCGATCAGCCAAAACCGGCGCCCAGCGAGTGCCTCTCGCACCTCGAGATCGGGTAGCCGATCCTGAGAAACTGCAGATGGCCTAGTGGGTACGCGACCGCTAGCCTTTTCGTTCATGGGCTCGCTGATGAACAGAGACACCGCCGGAAACGCGATCATCAGGGTAAGCAGGCCAAGTCCGGCATAGGCCGTGCGCCAACCAAAGCTGCCGATTAGCCACTGGGCATATTGCGGGACCAACGCAGCGCCAAGTCCGATCCCGCTCATGGTTACGCCCAAGGCCAGGCCGCGCCTGTCGTCGAACCAGGCAGAAACGCACTTCGCGTAACCGAGCGGCCCCTGGCCCGATCCCAGGAAACCGGTGATTGCAAACAACAGCATGAATACGACGATCGAATTTGGCGTGAGCGCGAGGAGTGCGATGCTGAAGGCTGAAAGGACGACGATCGGAAGCAGAATGGTCCGGATGCCCCATCGATCGATCAGCCAACCGACGAACGGGATGGCGATCGCCGACGATATTGCGCCGAGACCGCCGGCGGCAGAGATGCTGGCACGATCCCAGCCGAATTCCTGGTTCAACGGTTTGATGAACAGGCCCAGCGTATAGAGAATGACCGGCCCTTGAGCCACCAGCATCGACAGCGTCGCGCCGAATACGATCCACCATCTGCTTCTGAAAACTGGTTGCTCACCCATATTTCTGCCCTTTGGTTGATTGCTATCCCGCGTCTCGGCCGCTCCATCCTCAGCGGCCGAGATTCGTTAGAGCATCCGCGGCTGCTCTTTCCGCATCGTGCTTGAAGACCCACTTCCCCTGCGCCATCCATTCGCGAAGGCGCACGGCCTTCTCCGCAGGGTCCTCGTGCTCGGACCGATAGAGCTTGCCGGCCGCGCGCGCGAGCGCCTGGACCTTGCTGGTCCGCTCGAGCCTGATCGTCTCATAGAGCTTGAGACGATCCGCGACGTAGTTGGCGCTGCATCCCTCCAGGAGAACCGCAAGCGTAAAGCCATCTTCGATCGACTGACCGGCACCTTGGCCGACATGAGGGACCATGGGGTGCGCGGCGTCACCCATGAGCGTGATGCGCTCCTTGGACCAATACGGCAGCGGAGCGCGATCATAGATGCCCCAGCGAAACGTTTCTTCGAGCGAGTTGATGGTGTCCTGGACGGGCTGGTCCCAACCGGCATATTCGGCTGCCAGGGCCTTCAGGTCGCCCGGCGCGGACCAGGATTCCTCCGAGTCGGTGTCAGTGGGAACGAATGCGACCATGTTGATCAATCGCCCCCGAGCCACTGGATAAAGCAGAAAACTCCGGCCGGATCCCAGCCAGAGCGCAGGGTCCTTGAGATCATTTGCCCATGGAAGTCGCTCGGCGGGGATCAGTCCTCGGTAAGCCATGATCCCTTCGCTTGTCGGCCGGCTCTGCAGGCCGATCTCGCGCTGGACGACGGAACGAATCCCGTCAGCGCCGATCACAACATCGGCTTCAGCGGCCGCTCCGTTTGCGAAGGAAAGATGGACCCGATCGGCTTCCTTCTTGAGCTCGATGCACCGATAACCGAGAGTGACGGTCCCTTTCGGCAGTGCATCAAAAAGCAGATTCAGGAAATCGGCGCGATGGACGTTATATCCCTGATCATCTCCCGAAAACGCAGGCGTAGCGGGCCCTGCGGAAGTGGCGATCGGCTCGCCCTGCGAAGTGCGCAGCACAATGCCGCTGATCGGCGCACCGATCCTCTGCAGTTGGTCCTCGAGACCGATGCGTCTCAGCAACCGGGCCGCATTCGGGTGGATGGAGACCCCGGCGCCAATCTCCCTCAGCACCTCGGCCTGTTCGAAGACGCTGACATCGAGGCCTCGCGCTCGAAGGGCGAGCGCGGCGGTCAAGCCTCCAATGCCGCCACCGATTATTGCAATGCGAAGCGAGTGAGGCATTTCCACATACCCTTGCTGTTGAGCCGCAACCACGGACCAGGCGCTGTTCCCGAGCGCGGTTGCGGTCGGGGTAATCCGCGGGATATCTTGGCCGACACGCCCTGAGACTGGCGATCAGAGGCCGGAGCACGATCCGATGCCAACCGAACGTATCGACAGTGCCAAGGTAAAAGCAGGACCGGACAGAAGTCCCGAACGGCTTCCGAAATTTTCCGAAACCGTCCGAAGTGATGGTTTGGGTAAGTCCGGCCAGCCGGTGTCGTTTGGTGACCGGATCGTGGACCTGAGCCGCGATGCTCTGTTGGATCGGCAAGGAGCCGTCATTCCGCTCCGACCGCGGGCCTGGTTGGTTCTAAAATTCCTTGCGCAGCGAGCGGGGCGGCTCGTGGAAAAGAATGAGCTGCTTGAGGAGGTCTGGGCCGACTGCGTCGTGACCGAAGACTCGCTCGTCCAGGCGATCGGGGATATCCGCAGAGCCTTGGGTGACGCGGGCCGCACCGCCTTGAGGACGTTGCCGCGGCGCGGCTACATTTTGATGCCCGACCAGGTGAGAGCACCGACCACTGGCGTCAATATCGGGGATCGCCTGCGCGCTACGGCCGAGAGGCGTTTTGTCGGCAGAGAGTCCGAACTGGCCGAACTCGGCGGTGCGCTTGCGACGCAATCGGGCGGCACGCAGTTGTACTTCGTTCATGGACCGGGCGGCATAGGCAAGACCACGTTTCTCGAACGCTTGAAGAGCGAGGCAACGCGCGCGGGGATTGTTTGCGCAAGCATCGACGCCTCCGCCATCGCCGCCACGCCAATGGCCATGGTTGCGGCGATTGCCGAGGATCTCGTGCTCTTCAATACGGCGATAACGCTGCAGGATATCAGTGCGGCGATGACGAGTTCGGGTTGCCGATTGCTCTTGATCGATTCCTTCGACGCCATGGGAGAGACGAGCGGATGGGTAAGGGAGAAGTTGTTGCCGGCGTTGCCGGCCGAGGTCAGGATCGTCGCAGCCGGACGAAACGCACCTGACACACTTTGGACGGCCCACCCGCTCTGGTCCGATGCGATGCGGTGCATTCAATTGAGTTCGCTTTCCCGCGAAGAATCGTCACATCTGCTGGAAGTACATGCCATCGATAAGACAGCGCATGAAGCAATACTCGAGCTTTCGCACGGCCATCCTCTTGCACTCGTGCTGCTCGCCGCCGAAATGCGGAGGCACGGGAAAATTCCTTCGAGCCTCGGACGGGACGTGGTGAGAGGTTTGATCAAACGGTGCGTCTCGGGTGCTCCGACGCCTGTCCACAGAAGAGCTCTGGAGGTATCGGCCCGGGCCCGCACGACGACGATCGCGCTGTTGGCGGACGTCATCGATCCGCTCCAGGCACCGAACTTGTTCAACTGGCTGAGCGAGCAGTGTTACATGAACGCTGGGGCGAGAGGGCTTTCGCCGCACGATCTCGTGCGCGATGTGGTCGACGAGGATTTGCGGTGGCGGGATCCGGAAGGCTCTCGGGAGCTGGATGGCGCACTCAATCGCTGTCTTCTAAGGCAACTCCGCAATGGCCGGCACGACTCTCATACCGCGATTGAATTGCAATTCCTCGAACGCAACTCTGCCGTCATGAAACGGTATTTCGACTTCGGCGCGCTGGGAAGCATTTCCATTGGAGCAGCTATAGCAGACGATCGGGAGGGGATTGCGCGGTTGCGTGACGCCGGCCTGTCGCCTGCAGAGAAAGAGATGTTCGACCTCTGGTCCGGGCATCCCGCCACCCGGACGTTCGTAGCCCGCCGGCCAAACGGCGTGGTCTGCGGCGTCACGTTGATTCTCGAGATGGATCAGGTCGATTACGTGACGGCAGAGAAGGACCCGGTCGTCTCCGCCGTCCGGCGATCATTGGGTCACACCCTTCCTGGCTCGGATGGCGTTTCCCTGATGTCGAGGTTTACCATACCGGAAGGAGATCGCTGTGAGGCCGGCCCGGCGATGAATGCGCTTCAGATATGCCATTTAATGCACTGGGCCACTGAGCAGAATCTGCATCTCTGGATTATCGTCGCGCATTATCCTGACCATTTCGTCCCCCTGCTCGCTGAGATGCATTTCGATCGCGTGCCGGACTGCGATCGGACGTTTGGAGGAATGCCAGTCGGTTGTTTCATGCACGACTGGAAGTCGGAGCCTTGGCTCGTCTGGCGCGATCGTTCGTCGCAGCCGTAGGCCACGATATTTGCCTGGGCCGCTCACGACCTCCGAGGTGCTAGAGCATGATCCGGAAAAGTGGAAACCGGTTTTCCGAAAAGATCATGCTCAATCAAGGAGATTAGATCATGATGCGATTCCTTCTAATCGCATCATGATCTAGCGATCGGCATGACGGAAGAGGAAGCAAGATGGGTCGATGCCCTGCCGCTGGAACGGCTTGCCGACCGGGCTGTCCTTTGCGTGCGGGTCAAAGCCGCCGATCTGTTGCTTGTTCGAGATGGGGAGCACATCACGGCCTGTGAACGGGCGTGCCCACACGAGCAGGCCGATCTGAGCCTCGGTCGCGTGGCCGACGGTCGCCTATTCTGCCCGCGTCATTTTGCATCGTTCGATCTGAAAGACGGCCATATTTCCGCGGGCTGGCCGAGCCGGCCGCTGCGGCGCTATCCCGCTCGGATCAAGGATGGGCGGATCTGGATCGATGCGGCCGCGATCGATGGCACAGCGCCTTAGCTGCGCTTCGCCAGCGAGAGTGCGATTTTCGCCAGCATCCCGTCCGCGCGCCGCAACTGCTCCAGGATGGTGAAATGGTCGGCGCCCTCGATAGCAACGAGGTCACCGGGCGCGCCCGCGGCCTTGCGCGCCGCATGAAAGTTCCAGGAATCCCACACCAGCGCCGGCAATTCGGCCGAGCCATAGGCAATGTCGAGAGGCTTCTGCACGATCGGAAGCCGCAGCGGCGACAGTTTTTCGACTTCCTGATCGGTGAGCTTCAGCGCCACGTTCAGCCCGGTTTCGCGGATCGGTGCCAGATCGTAGACGCCTGATACTGCCAGTCCTGCCGTGACCACGGGATGAGCCAGCGCGAGCGCCGTGAGGTGCGCCCCGGCGGACCATCCGGATAAAACCACGGGACCCGCGATACCCCGCGACGGACCGTTCTCCGCTAGCCAGTCCAGCGCGAGCGATATCTCCTGGACGATCTCGGTCAGGGTCGCCTCCGGCGCCAGCGAATAGCCGGGTATCGCGACCGACCATCCGTGCTCGGCCATTCCTTCGACCAGCATGGCAAAGACATCGCGCGAATTACGCTGCCAGTAGCCGCCATGGATGAAGACCAGGCAGGGCGCCGACTTGTCGCGGGATGGGTAGAGATCGATCTTTGTTCGCTCGCGATCCCCGTAGGGAATATCCAGCGCGATGGCGTGGGCCGCGCGAAACCTCGCCGAGGCTTCGTTTCGGATTGCGATCAGCGCGGGGCTGTTGGCCACGGCCTTGTTGTTGTCATAAGCCGCATCGCGCTCGGCCTGGGATAACGCGCCCCAGTTCAAACGGGGGTCTTTCGGATCAGGGCTGGTCATCGTCGCCTCTAGCACGAATGCAGCGGAAACGACCATGGGCTTGCTTCTTCCGCGGTCCGGCCGCGCGGATCCCAGTCCTGCACGGTCGACCAGACATGTTCGCCGGAACGCTGCGCGTCATCCCGTAGATCGTCGATATCGAGGCCCGGGATCACGCCGTTCTCCATGCAGATGTTGCCGTTGACGATCACCGTATCGATGTCGTCGCCGACTCCGCACTCGACCAGGCTCTTGATGGGATCCCTGACCGGCCCGTAGCGCAGCGACTGCCGGCCAGCAAAATCGATGATCAGGATGTCGGCAAACGCGCCAGCGGCCAGCTTGCCGAGATCGTTGCGCCCGAGCGAGCGAGCGCCGCCGAGGGTGGCAGCCGCGAACACTTCTCCCGCCGGCGCCTTGTAATAGTCGTGGCCCATGATCTTTCCCATCAGCGAGGCCGTGCGCATGTTCATGACCATGTCGCGCGGATAGGTGTCACTGCCGATCGAGATATTGATGCCGGCGTCGCGGTAGCGCTTCCAGTTGTCCAGCGTACGCGCCCTGCGGGCGATGTTGATAGGGCAGTGGGAGATCGAACATTGGTGGCTGCCCATCAGTTCAAGATCGCGAGCGCCGGAATAATTCAGGTTGGGGTTGTCGGCGATGAAATTGCCGTGCCCGATATTCAACGTCGTGCGCAGCATGCCGACCTTGTCCAGGAGTTCGATCGGCGTCATCTGGTGCTCGCGGACGATGTCGTGGAATTCGAGCACGCTATAGGCCGCATGGGTCGCCATGGGCACTTTCAGTTCGTCAGCAAAGGCAAGCGTCTTCTCGAGCAGATCAATGGTCGAGGTTTCCACCTCGCGCGGCACCAGGATGCCGCGGATACGATCATCGAGCGCGCCTTCATATCTCCGGATGAACGCAACAGCCGTATCGAGGCCGCGGAGGCCGCCTTCCGGGTCGTGCACGCGTTTCAGGCCGCCTTTGCTGTCACCCACCCAGCGCCCGGAATCATAACCCGGGCCGAGATAGCCGCGCGTCCCGAACCGCTCGATCTGCTTCATCAGCGCAAGCTGCACGCTCTCCTGGCTGCCGAATTCAACGAAGGTGGTCACGCCATTGCGAAGCAGCTCGACCACGGTGAACCTCGCGTTGAGCTCGAGCGCCGCGTTGAGCGTGGTGTCGCCCGGCTTGAGGTAGCGGGGATCGCCCGAGACGGTGCGGCCCTCCTTGGGCACGCTGATTTCGAGAAACGGCTGGCCGAAATAGAGCGGCCGACCGGCGTCGCTGATCAGCCGGTGGGAAGCGCGATGGCCGGAGTGAACATGGGTGTCGATGAAACCCGGGCAGACCAGCTTGCTGCCCGCATTGATGGTCCGATCAACCGGGCCATCAAAGGCCTTCCCAACATGGAGGATGTGTTTGCCTTCGTAGACGACGACACCGTCCTTCAACAGCGTGTGCCCGTGGCCGTCGTTCGCGACGACCCATTTTGCCTTGATCAGCGTCCGCATCCTCACACGTTCCTTTCCTGGAATATCCATTCTGTCACTGGCGCCGACCGGCGCTATCGCTGCATGCCCCAGCGCTGCACGGTGTGCTTTTCGATGAAGCGGAATATGACGGCTTCCACGATCAATCCGATCAGGATGACCGCGAGCAGCCCCGCAAAGACCCGATCGGTCTCAAGCTCGGAGCGCGCCTCGAAAATGTACCAGCCGAGGCCGCCGGAACGAGACGACACACCGAACACCAGTTCGGCCGCGATCAGCGTGCGCCAGGCGAAGGCCCAGCCTATTTTCAGGCCGGCCAGGATCGAGGGAAACGCCGCTGGAATCAGGATCAAGGCGACATAGCGGATGCCGCGCAGCCCGTAGTTCTGGCCGCTCATGCGCAGCGTTTCCGGCACGCTGCGGAAACCGGTCAGCGTGTTCAGCGCCACGGCCCACAACACCGAGTGCACGATCACGAACACCAGCGACGGCACGCCAAGACCGAACCATATCAGCGCCAGCGGCAACAACGCGATCGCCGGAACGGGGTTGAACATCGCCGTCAGCGTCGACAGGATGTCGGACCCGATGCGGGTGGAAACCGCGATGGTTGTCAGCGCCGCGGCGAGGAACAGACCCGCGAGATAGCCCAGCATCAGGGATCGCAGCGAGGTCGCGATGCGATCGATCAGCACGCCGCTCATGAGGTCGTGGAAGAACGTCGTGAGCGTCGATCCTAACGTCGGCAGGATCAGGGGATTGTCGATCCATCGCGCGTAGAGTTCCCAGATCAGTCCGAGCACGATGAGGATCGCAAGGCGCCTTGCCGCGTCGTTATTGATCAACCTTTCGCTAAAGGCGAGGGAGCCTTCGACCTCGCCGATGTCGGATGCGTCGATCGGGTCCCGCTCGAAATCCGGGCGCGGCTGCGGCGCGCGTGTGCCAACCTCCGATATCATCATGCGACCCTCGAACCGGCTCCGAACAGGAGGCCATGGATCCGCTTGGAGAACGCGCCGAATTCGGCGTTGTCGATCTCATTGAAGCGGAACCGGCTAGCGTCGAGCTCGGCGCGAACGCGGCCGGGATGCGGCGAAAGCACGAGGATACGCGAACCGACCAGGATTGCTTCCTCGATCGAATGCGTGACGAACAGGACCGTGAAGCGAAATTGCTCCCAGAGACCCAGGAGCTCCTCCTGCATTTCCCGCCGCGTCAACGCATCCAGCGCGGCAAAGGGCTCGTCCATCAAAAGGACAGAGGGTTCAAGCGCCATTGCGCGCGCCAGCGCCACCCGCATCTTCATGCCGCCGGAAAGCATGTGGGGGTAGACGTCGCGAAACTTGCCGAGCTTGACCCGGTCGATCATGGCGATCGCCCGGTCGCGCGCTTCGACGCGGCTGAATCTCCCGGTCGCGCGCATCGGAAATTCGACGTTCTGCAACACGGTCTTCCAGGGCATCAACTGCTCGAACTCCTGGAACACCATCATCCGATCGGGCCCGGGTCCGGTAATCGGCCTGCCGCCGATCGTGATCTTGCCACTCACCGGGGCCATGAAGCCGCCGATCGCTTTCAGCAGGGTCGACTTACCGCAGCCGGAAGGTCCCAGGATTACGTATCGTTCGCTCTCCTGCACCGAGAACCCGACCTTGTAAGTCGCGGTCACGAGGTGTTGCGACGTTTTGTATTGCAGCGTGATGTCATCGACCGTCAGCAGGTCCGTTTGCCCGCCAGCGCCGGGTTGCTCTGGTTCCCTCATGGTCAGATTGGCCGTCAACTGCCGGGCTTGTCCGCGATCAGCGACGTGAATAGGTCTTTCCAGCTATTGGCCGGTGATTTCACCGTTCCGGTCTCGGTCATGAAGCTGACGAACTTCATGACGTTCTGGGGTGTCATGGTGAAGACGTTCTCCGGATCCTTGATCATGGCTTCGATGGCATCGGCGCTCAGTGAGGAGTCCTCGGCCTTCAGATAGGCTTCGGCGGCGCGTTTCGGATCGTTCTTGATGATGTCGGTCGCTTCCTCAATCGCCGCGAGCACCACCTGGGCGGTTTTAGGGTTCTGCTCGATGAATTTCTTCGAGGTCCAGACCACGCTGTAGGTCGCAGGCCCGCCGAGGATGCCATAGGAGCTCAGCGCGCGGTGCAGGCCGGCATTGTTCTCCTGCTGGTAATAGGGCGCAGCAGTAAAGTGCGCGTCGATTTCGCTCTTGCCGGATAACAGCGCTCCCATCGCGTCCGGATGCGGCAGCGGAACGGTCAGATGATCGAGCTTGGCGAATTGGTCCTTGCCATAGGCCTCGGCGACCAGCATCCGCAGGATGATCGCCTGCATCGAAACCCGCGAGACCAGCGCGATGCGGTCGCTTTCCTTGAAATCCTTGACGCTTGTGATCGCGGGATCGCGGGTCATCATGACCGCGGGCATCGAGCTCAACGCCGACAGGCCGACATAGGCGCCCTTGCTCTTGTCCCAAAGCACGATCAGCGCGGTCAGGCCGCCGTTGGCGATGTCGAGATTTCCGGAAAGCAGCGCCTCGTTCATGCCGGGTCCGTCGCTGAACCGGCTCCACGTGACTTTCAGGTCCTGCAGGCCGGCTTTCTCCGCCTGGTGCTGTACCAGCTGAAGCTGATCCATCAACGCCATCGCGAGATGGGAGATCCCGTATTGTCGCGCGAGCCGGAGCTCGCTGACCTCGGCGCCGGCGTCACTCGCCGGCAATCCCGTCGCAGCAAAGGTCAACACCAGCAAAACAGCGATACGGACACCAGCCCTTAGCGGGTGAAACCGGGTCCAATGGCGGGTAACTCTCGACCCTTGCTGCGCTTTGCCGTGTGGCATGTCCGTTCTCCTCGCGGCATAATTGATCAGTGCACTGATCAATTGACCAAATGAGCGCGCCGTCAACGCTGGCTTCATTTTTCATTGGATGAAGAAAAGCTATCCCAGTGCCTCTCCGGCGCAAGCGCATTTTTTAAGCGCATGTCGCCTGATTTTTGGTCGGCTGACCAGGGCCGATCCTGCAAACGAGGAGGGGTGCCCGACCCTAGAGGTTCCGCAACGGAGACCGGCCTTTATCATTATTGGCCTGTACTAGGCATAACAACTGCTCGAGGAAGTGTTCGCGCTCGGCAGGAGCGAGAGGCTTTACCAGTTCCCGGTGCGCAGCTTCGATGGAAGCCTGCATGTCCTGCAACATGGCCTGCCCGGCCGGTGTGAGAAACGCGCACTTGTTCCGGCCGTCGAGAGGGTCTGCCTCGCGCTTGACGATCCCGCGGGCTTCCAATCGAGACAGCACGCTCGAAACCGTGGTGCGGTCGACGCCGATTTCGCGCGCGAGCGCGATCTGGTCCATTCCGGGCTGCGCCTGCAAAACCTGCATCACGCTTGACTGAACCGGTGTCGTGCCGAAGCGCTCGCAGTTCTGGAAATAGATGGCGACGTAGATCTGATGCAGCCGCCGCACCAGAAAGCCGGGCCGCCTGAACAATGCGACCTTTGCCGGTTTTCGACGCTCACGCTTGGTCATGTCCTGCTGCCGGCCAGTTTCTCATGTGCAAGCCAATCCGCGCGTCGCGCGATGCCGAGTCTAATAGCGCTGTATCGCAGGCCTTGCTACCGGCCTCGCCCGGCTAATTCTCGCTTAGCTGCGGCGGGGGCGGCGACGGCCAGCATGACGATCGGTTCTGTCGTCATGGATATCGCCGGCGAAATGCGAAACCGCGTTGGCCCGGTTTTTGCTGAACGTCAGTATACTTGCATTCACGCCCACGGCGGAGAATAAGATGACCAACACAGGGAAGATCGGCGCGCGGTCGCTGCGGCTGACGCGGCGTGACGTGTTGCGCACGGCGGCGATGGGCGCGGTTGCGGCCGGCGGGTTCGCAAGCCCGGCCGTCGCGCAGCAGCGCAACGTCGCGTTCACGTTGCCCTGGGTACCCGAGGGGCCGAACCTCATCACCTTCGTCGCCAAGGCCAACGGCTACTGGTCGAAGGCGGGCCTCAATGTCGACATCGCCAAGGGCACCGGCTCCGTTGGCGCGGCGCAGGCGATCGGAAACGGTCAATTCCAATTCGGCCTTTCGGCAGCTACCGCCGGTCTGCAACAGGCCGCGCTCGGGCTGCCGCTGGTGCAGATTTCCTGCTGCTCCTACGACGCTTTCATGGCCGTCATCACCATGAGCGACAGCGGGGTGGCGACCCCGAAGGATCTCGAAGGCAAGAAGTTCGGCGCCACCACCAAGTCGGGCGAATTTCCGTTTCTGCCGGCATTTGCCGCCAATGCCGGCGTCGATCTGAGCAAGGTCGAGATCCTGCAGGTCGATCCCAATGTCCGGCAGCGGCTCTTGATCGAAAAGCAGGTATCGGCAATCTCCGCCTTTGCGCCTTCGGTGGTGCCGGGCTACATCGCCAATGGCTTCTCGCCAAAGATCATGCTGTTCAGCAAGTTCAACCTGCCGCTCTTTGGCAACGCCCTGTTCACCCAACAGGCGCTACTCCAGAAGGAACCGGACTTCTGTCACGCGATCGCCGAAGGCTTGAACGAGGCGACCAAATTCGTGTTGCTGAAGCCGGACGAGTCGCTCGACATTTTCTTCAAGGCTAACCCGGAGATGGAGCTTGCCAAGGGCGCACGCGAGCAAACCAAACTGGCGCTCGACTTCTTCCGTTACTCGGTGGTGCACGATGCTGCCAGAAAGAATGGCATCGGCTACGCGCCACCGGCCGAGTATGGGACGATGACGGATCTCGTGATGAAATACGTCGCGCCCGATGGCAAGCGGCCCGACCTCGACAAGGTCGTCTCCAACAAATTCGCCGGTGGCGTGAAACTGACGGACGCGGAGTGGAGCAGCCTGCAACCCTCCTTCTCTGACGTCGCGACGCTTTTGACCTGAACGAGAACCCGCCGGGAGGCCATCGACCTTCATGTCGTTCATCCGTGGCGACGGACTGCGCAAGGTCTTCGACCCCGAGGGCAACGCCGTCGAGGCGCTGCACGACGTCAACTTCCGCATCGAAAAGGGCGAGTTCGTCTCGATTCTTGGCCCAAGCGGCTGCGGCAAGAGCACGCTCCTGATGATTTGCGCAGGCCTGGAAGACATCAGCGACGGCCTTCTGATGGTAGCCGAACAGCCGATGACCGGCCCGCGCGAGGATGTCGGCATCATGTTCCAGGATCCGACCCTGTTGCCGTGGAAGACGGTGATCGAGAACGTGCTATTTCCCGCGCGCATCGCCCGTTTGCCGATCGAACCGGTACGCCGGCGCGCGCACGCGCTGCTGCGCTCGGTCGGACTGCAATCCTTCGAAGAACATCGTCCGCACCAGCTCTCCGGTGGCATGCGCCAGCGAGTGTCGATCTGTCGGGCGCTGGTCAACGATCCCAGCATCCTGTTGATGGACGAGCCGTTCAGCGCGCTCGATGCCATCACCCGCGACCAGATGAACGTGCTGCTGCTCGATCTGTGGCAGCAACAGCTGGAGCGCACCGCGCTCTTCATCACTCACAGCATCCGCGAGGCCGTGCTGCTGTCCGACCGCATCTTCGTGATGACCAAGCGTCCGGCCACCATCGTGCAGGACGTCGTCGTGCCTTTTTCCAGGCCGCGAAGCCCGGAACTGGCCGAGGGCATGGAATTTAACCAGCTATGCGGCCGGCTGCGCAGCATGATCGAGGAAAGCCATGTCGGCTGAAGCGCTCTCCGCAAGTGTTCTGCCGGCTTGGAGGCGCTTCGACGATTGGCACCGTTTCGCCGCCGGCGCGGCGCTGCCGGTCGGCTTCGTGCTAATAGGCATTGCAGCGCTCGAAATCCTCGCGCATGTGCTCGCCGTCCCGGAGGTGCTGTTTCCTGCACCGAGCCGCGTACTGACGGCGCTTGTCGTCAACGCGTCCACACTCTGTTACCACGCGGCGCTCTCGGTTTCCCAAGTGGTGGTCGCTCTCATCATTTCACTGGCGATCGGCGTTGCGGTCGCGATCGTTTTCACCTTGTCACGCGTGATCAACGACATGTTCGCGCCGCTGTTTGTCGTGCTCCAGATCGTCCCAAAGATTGCACTGGCGCCGCTGTTTGTCGTCTGGTGCGGGCCGGGGAGCCTGTCGCATCTCAGCTTTGCCGTCTGTCTCAGCTTCTTTCCGATATTGGCCGGCGCTCGTGCCGGGTTCGAGGAGACGAGTGCCGACGCGGTACGTCTCTGCAGCGCGCTCCGGGCCAACCGCTGGCAGACACTGGTTTATGTCAAGCTGCCGATGGCGCTGCCGCAACTCTTTGTGGGCGCGAAGGTCTCTACGACGCTTTGCATCATTGGCGTCGTGCTGGGGGAGTTCGTCAGCGCGAAGGCCGGGATCGGCTGGTACATCGTGCAGGCTGCGGCGCTGTCACAGACGGCCAATATCCTGGCCGCGCTGGTCGTATTGAGCCTGTTCGGTCTTCTGGTCTACGGCCTGGTCGCGGCAGGCGAGATCGCGGTCCGCCGCCGCATGTTCGGGTGAGGCAATATGCTCAAGCAATCCGGCAGGGCCCAACGCATCCTTCTTCCGCTGCTCAACTGCGGCTGCATCGTGCTGCTCTGGCAAGTTGCCGTGATCCACCGCTGGATCAGCCCGCTCAGCCTTGCCTCTCCCTTCGAGGCCGCCAAGGTCGCTTTCGGCAGTTTCAACATCCTGCTGCCGCATATCCTGGCAACGACCTATGCGACGGCGCTGACGTTCGTGTTGTCGTCAGCCGGGGGCATGTTGCTGGGTGCGCTGCTGATGCATTGGCGCCGCTTCCGCCTCGCGATTTATCCTAGTCTGGTGATGTTCCAGCTCCTGCCCAAGATCGCACTGGCCCCGCTCTTCGTGGTCTGGTTCGGCGTCAATATGCTTTCCCGGCTGTCGTTCGCCGGCTTCATCGCGTTCTTCCCGATCGTGCTGGCGACGCTGGCGGGCCTGCGCGCGACTGACCCGCTGGTCTTGAAATTGTGCCGGTCGGTGCGGGCGTCACCGGCCCAGATATTCTGGCAGGTGCGGCTGCCTTACGCCGTCCCGCTGATCATGAGCGGATTGAAGGTCGGGATGACACTGGCGATCACCGGCGTGATCGTCAGCGAGTTCGTTACCGTCCAGAGCGGGCTCGGCTATATCATCGTGCTTGCTTCCTCCAATCTGCAGATCGACCTGATGTTCGCCGCGCTCGGATGGATATCGCTGATCGGCCTGCTGTTCTACGGCGCCGTTCTCGTGCTTGAGCGGGCCATCCTGATGCGGCTGGGGGCCCCGATCACCGGTGGCCTGTCTCGGCCGGAAGAGGCTGTGCCGTGAACGCATCATATCTGAATTGCCTTTCCCGTTCTCATCGCCAGCACCCAGAGCCATGCCAAAGAAAATAAGCCTGTCTGCCACCGCAACAGGGACCAAAACCCTGTCCCCGGCACCTCTGTTCGCGGAGTCGCCGCTGGTGGAACGGGTTGGCTTTCTCATCCGCCGCCTACACCAGATTCACCTGGCGCTCTTCGTTCAGGAAGTTGGCGATCTCGACATCACGACGATCCAGTTCACTGCGTTGTCGGTACTCTTTCAGCGCGGCGAGATCGACCAGAGCGAGCTTGCCGTGCAGGTCGGAATGGATCGGACCAACGTCTCGGATGTGGTGCGGCGGCTTCTGGAGCGCGGCTATGTGACGGTCCGCGTTAACCCGGTGCACGGCCGCCGGCGCTTGATCGGCCTCACCGCGGAGGGCATCGCCTTTCTGAAACTGGCGGATGGCTGCGCGTCGCGTGCCCACGAACGAACCGTTGCAAGCCTCGCCGAGTCCGACCGGAAGCTGTTTGCAGCGTTGCTGCAGGGCCTGGTGCAGGAGCAGAATGCGCTGGGCCGCTCACCGCTTCACCTGAAGTAGGCGCTTCCATGTGCAGGAGCAGACGATGAACACAGTCGCGTTCTTGCCGATGTATGCCGTGCGCGGCGCGCATGATCACGCCGACATCCTGTGGCATTGCCTTCGCGATTCCCTGCGAAGCAGCGGCATCGAGGCTCCCGAGCAGGTTTCGACCTTTGCGCCGCGGATCGATGGCTGGTTGCATCCCGACTTGATCCTCGGACAGACCTGCGGGCTGCCCTACATTACCCGGCTGTGCGATCGGGTCGAACTCATCGGCACGCCGGACTATGGCGTCGAAGGCTGTACCCCCGGCTTCTACCACAGCACCCTCGTGATATCCGCGGCCGACAAGCGCCGGCAATTGTCCGAATTCTCCGGCGCCACCTTCGCCCTCAACGGAAGGGATTCGCAATCCGGCTATGGCGCGATGATGCGCGCCGCCGCTCCATTCGCCAAGGCAGGGCGCTTCTTCGGTCGCGCCATTCATACCGGCTCGCATGACGCCTCGATGCGGTTGGTGGCCAGGGGCCATGCGGATATCGCGGCGATCGATTCCGTCACCTGGCGCATCAGCCGGCGATTCGATTCTGTCACGGAGGGCTTACGATCGATCGGAACGACCGAACCAACGCCCGGGCTTCCATTCATCGCCGCGAAGGGCCGGTGGGATGGACGGCTGCTCGATGCGGTCCGAGCCGGCGTGGCCGGGCTTCCCGAGGCAACGCGCCAGGCCTTCGGACTGCGGGATGTGTTGCCGTTCCGGCGCGCCGATTACGAAGTGATCGAGGCAATTCTGGCGCAATCGGAGGCCGCGCATTCCCTTCCGGAACAGGAAGAGATGTCGGCGGCGTCTTCTTCGTGACAGGCAAAGGGATCGGGACCAAGCCCATGGACCGCTTCAATCTCGGCACACATTCGCGAACGATCTCCACCACGTCGCCAGAGGCGCAGCGCTGGTTCGATCTCGGCCTGAATTGGTGTTTTGGCTTCAACAAGAACGAAGGCATCAAGTGCTTTCTCAAGGCGCTTGAGTTTGATCCCCGCTGCGTGATGCCGCATTGGGGCATCGCCTACGGCAGCGGTCCTTTCTACAACCTGACCTGGCGCGAGCACGGTGTGGAAGAGGCGAACGCCGCCACCAGGCTCGGCTTCGACCACATCCAGATGGCGCGGGCGCTGTCGCGCGGGGCGACCGACCTCGAAAACTGCCTGGTCGAGGCGATGGCCCGCCGCATCCAGAAGCCGCATGTCGTGCCACCGGAGGAGTTTGATCGCTGGGACGACGATTACGCGGCCGAATTGCGCAGGCTCCATTACAGTCATCCTGATGACCTCGACGTGATGGCGCTGCTTGTCGAGGCGCTGATCACGCGGACACCGAGACGCCTGTGGGACGTCAAGACCGGATTGCCGGCGAAGGGATCCGACGTCGTCGAAGCGCTAGCGGTCTGCGACCGTGCGATCGCGCTGGCCGATCAGCAAGGCTCCAAACCGCACCCGGCGATCGTGCATCTGCAGATTCATGCCCTGGAAATGTCGAACGAGCCGGAGCGCGCGATGGGGTCGGCCGACACCCTCGCCACCCTGTGCCCCGATGCCGGTCACATGAACCACATGCCGGGGCATGTCTACATGCTGTGCGGGGATTACCCGAAGGCGATGGCCGCCAGCGAAAGGGCAATCGTCGCCGACGATATGTATCTCGCTTACGCCGGGCCGCTGACGTTCTACACCATCGCCTGCGCTCACGACCTTCATCTGATGATGTATGCCTGCATGTTCACGGGCAGGTACAGGGACTCCATCGATACCGCGAACAAGATGTGCGGCCTGCTGAGCCGGGAAGTCCTTGGCGTGAAGGATCGTCCGAAATTCGCCATGAGTCTCGAAGGCTACTACTCCATGAAAACGCACGTGATGGTACGTTTCGGACGCTGGCAGGAGATCGTCGACGAGCCGCTGCCCGAGGAACCCGGGCTCTATCTCGTCTCCACGGCGATGCATCATTATGCCAAGGGAATCGCGCACGCCACACTCGGTCATTTCGACCGGGCCGACGAGGAGCGTTGGCGCTTTCAAGAGAGCCTGAGGCGAATTCCGCGCGATCGCAGGTTCTTCAACAATGAAGCACATACCATCCTCGCGGTCGGCGAGAAGATGCTGGACGGGGAATTGGAATATCACAAAGGCCATTACGACGCGGCTTTCGCGCACTTACGGGAAAGCGTTCGCCTGGACGACAACCTCGAATATATCGAGCCGTGGGCCTGGATGCATCCGCCGCGGCACGCGCTCGCGGCGCTGTTGATGGAGCAGGGCCATTTCGGCGAGGCCGAAGCGATCTACCGCGACGATCTCGGCCTGAGCGGCCGAATCCAGCGATGTGCCCAGCATCCGGACAATGTTTGGGCGCTGTATGGATTGGTCGAATGCCTGCAGCGACGCGGCGAGCAAGTGGAATTGCCGGGATTGCAGAGAAAGCTTGCGATCGCACTGGAACTTGCGGACATCCCGATCACATCCTCTTGCATGTGCCGAACCAAAGCCCAGCCGCCGACGATTTGTTGCCACTGAGCACAGACGTTGCGTCCGACAAGCCTGTCATATCAATGATTGAGAAACGGCAGCCGCGCCGGATATGAAGTGCAGCGGCCGGCTGCCTTGCGGCGTGCAGCCGATGATCATAAATTATGCAGGTATGCTGAGGAATGACGCCGCGATGAGCGTGGCTCCGCTCTCAGATGACAAAACTGCAGTCGGGACCGAGTTCAACTGGTCGAAGAAGGAGATTGCTGCCTAGCGAGGGCATTACCAAGTTCCTGCCAAACGGCAGGAAAAGACGTCCCAGCCGGGACGATGGCGATGGTGAGTTCGACAGATTTTTTGCGCGCGTCCGAAAGGGCGACCGCGATTGCAACATTGAACCGCCAGCGTCTCCTTACGCCATCATGCGGAGGGTTCACCCCTACCGCGGAGAGAACAGTGGGCCCGGCAAGGACGATCATTGGAGAGCTTGACACCCAGACCCGGAATTAGAGAACACTATCCCCTCGATATCGGACATCGCTTGGCAGCCTCCATGTCTCAGCTTGATCGCCTGAGAGCGGTCACCTCCATGCAGCTATCGTCGTCGAGATAGACGTGAAGCTAATGCAGAAAGGCCGGGCATCGCTGCCGGGCCTTTCTTTTTCTTTTGAGCTCTAAACGTCTTAGAAATCCATACCGCCGCCCATGCCGCCCATGCCGCCGCCCTGAGGCATACCGCCGGCGCCACCGGTGTTCTTCTTCGGCACTTCGGCCACCATGGCTTCAGTGGTGATCAGCAGAGCCGCGACGGAGGCCGCGTTCTGGATCGCCACACGAACGACCTTGGTCGGATCGATGATGCCCTTGGTGACGAGGTTGCCGTACTCGCCGGTCTGGCTGTCGAAGCCGTAGGCATACTGATCCTTTTCGAGGATCTTGCCGACGATGACGGAGCCGTCCTCGCCAGCGTTGATCGCGATCTGGCGCGCCGGAAAGGATAGCGCCTTGCGCACGATCTCGACACCGGTCTTCTGGTCGTCGTTCTTGGTGCGGATACCCCTGAGATGCTCGGAAGCGCGCAAGAGCGCAACGCCGCCGCCCGGAACGATGCCTTCCTCGACCGCCGCACGGGTCGCATGCATCGCGTCATCAACGCGATCCCTGCGCTCCCTCACCTCGACTTCGGTCGCGCCGCCGACACGGATCACCGCGACGCCGCCCGCGAGCTTGGCCAGACGTTCCTGCAGCTTCTCACGGTCGTAGTCCGAGGTGGTCTCCTCGATCTGCGCCTTGATCTGCTGAACGCGCGCCTCGATGTCGGCCTTCTTGCCGGCGCCGCTGACGATCGTGGTATTCTCCTTGTCGATCATCACCTTCTTGGCACGCCCGAGCATCGAGAGGTTGACATTCTCCATTTTGATGCCGAGGTCTTCCGAGATCGCCTGGCCACCGGTCAGAACCGCGATGTCCTGCAGCATGGCCTTGCGGCGATCGCCGAAGCCGGGAGCCTTGACGGCCGCGACCTTCAGGCCGCCACGCAGACGGTTGACGACGAGGGTAGCGAGCGCTTCGCCTTCGACGTCTTCCGCGATAATCACAAGCGGCTTTCCGCTCTGCACCACGGCCTCCAGCAGCGGCAGCAATTCGTTCAGCGAGGAGAGCTTCTTCTCGTTGATCAGGACGTAGGCATCTTCCATTTCAACGCGCATCTTGTCGGCGTTGGTGACGAAGTAGGGCGAGATGTAGCCGCGGTCGAACTGCATGCCTTCGACGACCTCGAGTTCGGTTTCGAGCGACTTGGCTTCCTCAACCGTGATGACGCCCTCGTTGCCGACCTTCTTCATGGCGTCGGAGAGGAACTTGCCGATTTCGGCGTCGCCATTGGCCGAGATGGTGCCGACCTGGGCGATTTCCTCGTTCGAGGTGACCTTCTTGGAGTTTTTCACGAGGTCGGCGACCACGGCTTCCACCGCCAGATCGATACCGCGCTTGAGATCCATCGGGTTCATGCCGGCGGCAACCGACTTGGCGCCCTCACGAACGATCGCAGCCGCGAGCACGGTT
>Ga0070717_10000324_pt1 | contig 31087 bp, 30 predicted proteins | sample LARL113metaG_FD_71366 | JGI IMG/M metagenome (GOLD analysis project Ga0070717, IMG submission 71366) | Corn, switchgrass and miscanthus rhizosphere microbial communities from Kellogg Biological Station, Michigan, USA - LAR L11-3 metaG | ecosystem: Host-associated > Plants > Roots > Rhizosphere ...
ATTGATCATCGTCTTAGCCAGAGAGCTACGACGGACTTTTTGGAAGGCCGGGATGGCCATCGCGGCGAGTAAGCCGATGATGACGACCACGATCATGATTTCAACGAGGGTGAAGCCCTTGGTAGAGCGACTGTGCATTTTCATAGGATAGGAGATATAATAACGGATGATATGGGGACTCGGGTTTGAGCCGTGTGGGTTATAATCGGCCAGCTTTGCTTTCGGGCAAGGGTGAACACAGTCAAGAGAGTGTAAAAGCAAACGATAAACATTAGCGTTTAGGGGAACAATCGGACACGAATGGGAGTTCTACTGCCTTTCTTCGCCTGTTTTTGGAGTGTTTCTCGGTTTTTCTTATCGTGCGTCGTACTTTCTCTTTTCTTCGAATCACCACACGCTCTCTCATCGGCTCTTTTCTGCTGGGGACCGGATTTTTATTTTCATCGGCCTGGGCCATGGAGCTGCATCTTCGTAATGGGGACCGCATTACTGGAGATCTCGTGGAGCGTAAAGACGGTCAGATCGTGTTCAATTCACCTCTCCTGGGAGTCATTAAAGTTCCCGAGGGTTCGGGCGTTTTGGTCGACGCGCCGGAAACACCGGTCGAGAGCTTGGCGGGCCTTCCCCCAGCGGGAAGTTCAGCGAAGCCTCAGTCTTCCTCGTCCTCACTCAAGCCGATGTCTCCGCCGTGGCGGGGCAAGTTCGAGTTTGGATTTCTCCAACAAACCGGGCGAAACGACACTCTTCAAGCTTCCCTGCGCGCCGAGGCGGAGCGCAAAGCGGGCCCGGACGACTACCGGTTCGAGGGGCGCGTGCTCTACGCAACCCAATACAAAGAAACGAGTTCCGATCGCTACGACGGCTTGTTTCGCTACCGGCACGAGCTCTCTCCTCGGATCTTCAGTCAGGCCCAGACGAGTTACACCAAGGACCGGGTGAAGTTGATTGAGCACAACTTGGAAGAGAACTTGGGCGTGGGTTATAAGTTCATCCAACGTCCTCGGCATGAAGCCAGCATCGGCGGCGGACTGACGGTTCAGTACCGAAGCGCGCAGGGCATCGAGGAGGGCACCAATTACCTCGGAGAAATCTTTCAGGACTACACGTATAAACTCACGGGCCGGATGACGATCATCCAGGATGCCAATATCACTTACTCGCCCGAGACTCGAGGACGCGTCGCCACCACGCCCGACGGAGCAACGGTTTCGATCGACGACTCTGCGACCAACTACCGGCTGCGGTTCAACGCCGCTCTGCAGGGAAAAATGAGCGAACACGTCTCCCTGAATCTACGTTTTGAATACGAGTTCGATAATGCCATCCTCAATCCGCGGGCCAAAGTCGATCAGCGGATCACGAGTTCGATCGGATACGGCTTTTGATAAAGCCCCCTCTAAAAAAACTGTCTCCGGTCTGGACCTACTTACGACGCCTTTTTCTTCGTCGACCGCGGTGCTCGCTTAGCCGTTCCAGCGCTGGGTTTGGCGCGTGGTTTAGGCTCGGCCACGAGCTTTGCGACCGACAAGTCCTCCGCGTCTTTCCAGAGATTCTCCAGCGCGTACTTTTCCCGGTTTTCCGGAGTGAGGATGTGAATCATCACGTCAAAAGCGTCGATCACGAGCCAGCCGCTCAACTGGGATGTATCCATCCCAACAATATGGACTTTGTTCTGATCCAAGACTTTCTCCAGTTCCACCCGCAGCGCGCGGAGATGCGGGTCCGACGTGCCGGTCGCCAACACCAGGTAGTCGGTGATAGAAGACTGCTCGCTGACCTTGAGCACACGAATATCCTCCGCTTTTTTGTCATCCAGCGCTCGGCAAACGAGCTTGAGGATAGGCGGGACCGTGGCTTTCGGGGTTTTGATTTTCATCCGTTTTAACGATAAAGAGCGTTTTCCAAGATGTGCACAATCGTCTTATGGGGCACGAAATAGTCCAACGACAGGCCGGCGCGGATACGCGCTCGCAGCTCGGTTGAACTGATCTCGACCAGGTGCCCGTCGCAGCGATGAAGACGAAGGTGGGGAATCGTAGGCGTGGCTTTCACTGGGTGACCCGGTCGTTCAAGAAAAATGAACTCCACGAGCTTTGCGAGTTCAGCGATGTCTTTCCAAAGGTGCATCTTCGGCAACTGATCCCCGCCAATAATCCAATAAAGTTGATCGTTTGGATACAGCGCGCGGAAGTGGCGGGCCGAATCCACCGTGTAGCTCACTCCGCCTTTTCGGAGCTCGAAATCGGAAATTTCAAACCGATGGTCCCACTCCACCGCCGCTCTTAACATCGCCAAGCGGTCCTCGGCGGACGACTGGACCTCTTCGTTCTTCAATGGAGCCTGGGCGGCCGGAACCAAGACCAGCCGGTCAAGCTGGTGCTGTTCAAACGCATCTTGAGCTGCGATGAGGTGTCCGAAATGGACGGGGTCGAAGCTGCCCCCGAGAAAACCGATCTTCACCCGCCGCAGGTTGCGGCCCCTCGCCCACGCCGCAAGCGCTGTTTTCTCCTCCTCGGTTGTCACACTCCCCCATTGACGCGCAGCCTTCGCTCAGGAAAGTCTGGCCCGTGTGCTCGCCCTCGTGGCGGAATGGTAGACGCTGAGGACTTAAAATCCTTTGTCCGAAAGGACGTGCCGGTTCGAGTCCGGCCGGGGGCACCACCGCCGCCGCGGCGTCTCTTTCTCCAGCTCGGCCTTTCTCTTTCTCTTAAATCTCAGAGCCGACGAAGTCTCAGGGCGGCGGAATAGCGGAGCCGCTGCGCGGAATGTCCAGTGACCAAATGACCACGGGGCAGGCCTCAAATCGACTGAAGCCGTCGTTAAACTGCACCCTAGGTCTAAGCACCACCTGAACACTCAACAACCAGAGACCTCCGGATCATTGGTCATTGGTCGTTGATTATTGGTCAATCCGGCAACGCCGGTCTCACATCGAGTTCGCTAAAATGAAGGGCACGATTTCGTCCACCGTGCCAAAGCAGAGGGCGGAAAATGTATCCGCTGCTCCATAATAAATCGCCAAGCGGCCGGTGTCCGCGTCGCAGAGGATACCCACGGGGAAACAGACGCCGGGGACCAATCCAGAAAGTTCATACGGAGCTTCCGGGGTGAGCAGGGCCTGGTTCAATCGCGCGCGCACTTTCCAGGGTTGATCGCGATCCAAGAGAGCGGCGCCGATGGAGTAGCCGAAGCCGTTACAGGTGCTGATCACACCATGGTAAAAGAGCAGCCAGCCTTCCGCAGTCTCGACCGGCGACGGGCCGGCGCCGATCTTGGTGCCCTGCCACCACTGTCCTCCGCGGCTCATCACATGGCGGTGCTTGCCCCAATACTCCATGTCCGGGCTATCGCTGTAGAAAATATCCCCAAACGGCGTGTGGCCGGTGTCGCTCGGACGGCTCAGCATCGCGAATTTTCCGCCGATTTTTCGAGGGAAGAGCACACCGTTGCGGTTGTAGGGCAAAAATGAATTCTCCAGCTGCTCGAAGGTAATGAAATCCTTGGTACGCGCCACGCCAATGGTCGGGCCGTGGTATCCGTTGCACCACGTCACGTAATAGGTGCCGTCGATCAGAGTGACCCGGGGGTCGTAGCCGTATTCATGACGTTTCACTTCCGGGTCGGCGCACTGAAAATCGATCGGGCGCGGCTCGAACGTCCACTTGATCCCGTCGGGGCTGCGTCCCACGTGGAGATGCGGCATCCGGTCCATTCCTTCGGTCCGGAACACGCCGATGAATTTACCTTCGAAGGGCACGACCGCGCTGTTGTAGATGCCGGTCACCCGGGGCAATGGACGCCGGCCGATCACAGGATTTCCCTGAAAACGCCAAAGCAGGTCTGGGCAATCGGCAGGGCGATCTTGCCAGGGAATATTCGGCAACGCAGGAGCGAGGATTTTAATGCTCATCAGAAGGATGGGATACGAGTGAACGGCGGGGTCGTCTGTCCACGTCTCACTCGGTCCATCATCCTAACAGAAGACTCGGCCTGGGGTATGAGTTTGAGCCCTGGATGTCCTGAGTTTCTTTGCCCCCAAAGCGCCTTCGCCGCGCTGTGACGCGCGTGCTCCCACTTTCACCCACTCACGACAGACTCCCCGCTACTTCGGCAAATTCGCCGCGATATCGGAGCCAAGCGCGCTCACGGCCTCACTTAATTTCGCGGTGAGGACCCCGAAGTCTTTCCCGTCCCACTGCGCCGGCGGGGCCGAAAAACTTTTTCGCACCACCGATGGGTGTCCACCGCCTTCACGGAGATCGAGAATTTCATAAACTGCGGAAAATTGCGCGGTGTTCCGCCCCTGGGGATCGACTCCTCCCTCACACTGCAGCACGTGCACAATCACATCGAAGTCGCGATGCACCTCGGTCGAAAATGGAGCGACCTCTGCGCTCGCGACCGCGTCGCTGGCCTGCAGGCGATCGCGGATCGCCCGCTGCACCGCTTGATCCAGGGGCTCAGCCCAGCGCGCATAATCCTGGTAGCGGATCTCGTTCGCCCCATTGCGGATCACCAGAGTTCGGTTGTTGCGCAAATAAATCGGCAAATCCACCGCGCGGATACCGAGGTGCAAACTTCCTTTCGGAGCCGACACCACCAAGTCGCTCACCGGTGCGCTGCCCAAGACATAATACCGCGTCGGATCCTCCGTCGGTTTTGGCAGAATCGAGCAACCCGACAGGCCGAACGCAAAACATGCCGCGGCCAGACCGGCGCCGAGAATGTTTTTACGGCCGGGCCGCGGACCAAGGGATGTAGTGGTTTTCATCGTACAGCTCGGGTTATCGCGGCGATTTTTTGCCGGTCAGCAAGGCGTTGGGATTGCGCTCCAGAAAGTCCATCAAGCGCTGCACCGCGGCAGCCGCTTCGCTCAACTGGCCCAGCGCACGCGTGGCCTCTTCGCCCAGGCCGGTCTGCGCGGAAATAAAATTGCGGGCCGTGCCCGCCGCATCATTGAACGACTTCAGCGCCTGCTGGGCTTCGACCAGGGTGCTGGCCAGCTGCTTGCTCGTCGGATCCACTTGGGCATCGATGTGCGCCAGGGTCCGGTTCAATTGGTCGATCGCCCCGTTGAGATTGACGAAGGTCTGTTTGATCTCCGGCGAGGTGGCCAACGCATTGACCGAGCGACCGACTTTGACCCACTCCGCGTTCAAGGCGGCGAGATCAAGCCCGTTGACCTGCTTCCGTGCGTCCTGCAAGAGGCCGCGCACCTCGGCCGCGAGGCTGGCGAAATCCACTCGCCGCACGTCAGCCAAAATCTCCGAAATACTCGCCTGGTATCCAGCAATCACCGACGGCACCGCGGGCACGACCACGTACTTCGCATCGGTGGCGGCGACGTTGGGCGCCGGATACAACGCGGGATCGAAGAAATCCAATTGCACGAATAAGAGACCGGTCGCCAAACCCTGGATATCCAAACGAGCGCGCAAGCCTCGATCGATCAGTTTCTGCAGCTCCGCCCGGTCCGACACTTCCAGGAGCTCCCCGTTTTCGTTGAGAATGACGTTGCGGCTCAATTCACAGACCACCGCCACGACCGACTGGTTGGCGTTGTTGTAGCGTACGTTCAAACTCACTACGCGGCCTACCCGCACGCCCCGCAGTTTCACCGGAGAACCCAATTCGAGGCCGTGAATCGACTCGTCGAAATAAACCACGAAGCGCTGGGGTTTATTGAAAAAGTGCACGCCTCCGAACGAGAGCAGCGCAATCACGGCTAAGACCAGCGCGCCGATCACAAAAAGGCCGACAATGGTGGGGCTGACCTTGGTCTTCACGTGGGTGGAATGAAAGGCAGGCGGTTGGCGACGGTCGTTCTCGTATCCATAAAGGGTGACAGCGGAAAGAAACTCAGGTTACTGGCGCGGTCGCCCGGCGTTGTAAAAATTCTCGGACCCGGGGATCGGGGCTTTTTTCCGCGAGCTCGCGCGGAGGTCCTTCCGCGATGATGCCTTTCGCTTCTCGCTCCAGCAAGATCACGCGATCGGCAATCCCAAAGATGCTCTCGAGCTCGTGCGAAACGATCACCATCGTGGTGCGAAGGGTCGAACGGATTTGGAGGATCAGCTCGTCGAGTTTGCGCGAGGTCACCGGATCCAATCCCGCCGAGGGTTCGTCGAAAAACACGATCGCTGGGTCGAGTGCGAGCGCCCGGGCGAGCCCGGCGCGTTTTTTCATCCCACCGCTGATTTCCGACGGATAATAATCTTCGTATCCACTGAGGTCCACCTGAGCGAGTTTCAGCGCGACTAGTTCGTTGCGTTCACGTTTGCTCAGCGAGGTGTACTCCTCGAGGGGGAGCGAAACGTTTTCCCGCAGCGTAAGTGAACTCCAGAGCGCCGCGCTTTGGTAGAGCACGCCGAAATGCTTTAAGACTTCCTTCCGCGCCGCCGGATCCGAGTGGGTGAAGTCCTTTCCAAAATACGACACTTTCCCGGCGGTCGGACGGTATAGCCCGATCATGTGTTTTAAGAGCGTGCTTTTTCCACACCCGCTGCCGCCGATGATGAAGAACAGTTCTCCTCGGGGCACAGAGAAGGTCACGTGGTCCAAAACCACTCTTCCGTCGTAGCCGCATTGCAGGCCTTCGACCTCGATCGCGGGAATGTTGCTGTGGTCGCGCGGAGTCACGTCAAAGTCCTACAATATTGAATACAACGGCATAGATCGAATCGGCGACGATGATCAGCAAAATCGCTGTGACGACGGCGGAGGTCGCGGCCTTGCCCACTCCCGCCGCGCTGCGCTCCGCCTGCAGGCCGCGAAGGCAGCCGCAAAGACCGACAATCAATCCGAAGGTGGCCGCTTTGATCAGGCCAGCCGTGATGTCAGAAAGATCGACGATCGTGAGCATCTCGGTCCAGTAACCCGAGGGTGGAATATTGAGCAACCCGAGCGATACGGTCATACCGCCGAGGATACCGAGTCCATTGGCGTACATCGCGAGCAGCGGCATCATCAGCGCCAGAGCCACGATTCGAGGCATGACCAAAAAATCCACCGGGGACAGTCCGAGGGTGGACAACGCGTCGACCTCTTCCCCCGCTTTCATGTTTCCGATTTGGGCGGCAAAAGCAGCCCCTGTCCTTCCCGCTAAAACGACCGCGGTCATCATCGCCCCCATCTCTCGCACCATCGAGAGTCCAACCAGGTCCGCCACGTAAATATCGCCACCGTACTGGCGCAAAATGATCGCGCCGGTGTAGGCCAAGGTCACTCCCACGAGAAAACTGATCAGGCCCACGATCGGCAAGGCCATCGCCCCGCATTGCTGCATTTCGGAAAGACAATCGCGCCAGCGAAATTTGCGCGGCACCCGCAGGAGATGAACCGCGCTCAGGGTGCACTCCCCGACAAAATAAGAAATCTCTCCAATCATTCCCCAGACGTGCACCGTTTTCAGACCCACGCTGTTCAAGAAACTTTTTCCCCGCTGGTTCGCCGGCTCCAGCACTTTCGCGGCGGTCAACTGGCTGAAAAGCGTCCGGGCGTTTTGGGGCAACGCCTCGGTGTTCAACGTCGCCCCGGCACCCTCGCACCACCGCTGAGCTTCCAAGAGAAAAAGCAACAACGCGCTGTCCCAGCTCTCCATTTCGCCGAGAGTCACACGAACCGCTTTCGGTCGATGGGAACCAAGGACGTGAGTCCAGGATGGATACGGTTCCATGATGCTCCAGCGTCCGCTCAACTGCACTATCAAGCTGTCGCCGTCGAGGCGCGCTTCAGCATCAGCGGCGGAAATAACATCGGGCGGCGGGGGCATTAGGACCGTTCCTACTCCTGTCAGGAGACGGAGAAACCGCAAATTTTTCCGTGCATTCCCCCGCCTTGCACCCGCAATTTAGGCTGGTGAATCGTTTTCGCACCGTTCTCTTCGACCTCGACGGCACTATCCTGGATCATTTTGCGGCCATTCATCGCACGCATGTCCAAACCTGCCAGCACTTCGGGCTGCCGCCTCCCTCGCGCGAGGCGGTGATGCGAGCGGTCGGCGGAGGACTGGAGACCGCGGTCGGCCGTATCTTCGGACCGGCGCACGCCGGCCTGATCGAGCAGGCCATTCCGGTTTATCGTTCTTTCTGGCCGCACAATCTTTTTTTCGAGGTCAAGCTGCTCCCGGGCACCCGCGAGCTGATCGCAGCGTTGAAAGCCGACGGTGCCAAGTGCGCCGTCTTCACCAATAAACACGGTCCCTCCGCGCGAGAGGTTCTGGGACACCTCGGGATCGCCGCCGAGCTGGACGGGGTTTTTGGCGCGTTCGACACCCCGTGGCTCAAACCCGACCCACGCTTTGCCGAGTACGCGTTGAAAACCCTCGGCGCCGAGGCCGCGAGTTCCTGCCTCGTCGGCGATTCGCCCTACGATATCCAAGCCGCCCAGAATGCAGGCTTTCCCGCTTTCTGCGTCACCACCGGCACGCATACCGCGGAGGAACTTCAGGCCGCCGGAGCGAGCGGCGTGTATTCAGACTTGGCTACACTTGGACGAGAGGCTTTCGGCTTAACCGTCCGCATCACGCCCGAAGCCCCGCTACTTCGGCGGCAATAGCGCCCGATCCACCTCTCGTTTCAGCGCGGTCAGGGACAAAAACACGTCGCGAATGAACGTGGCCAGACCGAACAAGAGAAACGAAATGCTCACCACGAACAAAACCAGAATAAAGGCCGACATCTCGGCTCGGGTGAGGGCGCTGATGAAAATCACCATCACTAGTAGTCCCGAGACAAATACACTGAGGGTCGACATGGTCATGGCCAAGCGCAGCAGTTTCGCCCGGCGAAACATGACTTGCAGTTGACCGACCAAGTGCTCCCGCTCGGCGGGGTTTTCGTTTTCGCGAATTTGCCCCGCCAACGTGCGGGTGCGGTCGACCACCCGGCCCATCCGGTTGGTCATGGAGAGCAGCACCGCCCCGATGCTCGACATCAGAATCACTGGCGTGATCGCCAATTGAATAATCGGTAGAACGTCGTCTCGGGTCGGCAAAGTCACAGCGCCGCCACTCAACCAAAAGGGTTAACGAGCGCAACCTTCCCACTCGTGCCCGAAGGATTCTTCGAGCTGGCGACCGCGCGAGCGAGGGCACGCCCGAGGCAAGAATTGGATCCTCGATTGAATTCCCCTGAAATTCTCTTCATTTCGAGAACCCTGTGGCCACGCCTTCGTCTCCTTCCGTACTCGCCGACACCCTGACGGGCGTCCTCGAGCGCATCATCTTCATGAACGAGGAGAACCATTACACCATCGCGGAGTTTCGTCCCGACGACGGTGAAAAGAAAGTGACCATCGTCGGCGCGCTGCCCGGTGCCCAATGCGGCGAGACGCTCCACCTGCGGGGTACGTGGACCCGGCACGCCCAGCATGGCGATCAGTTCAAAGTCGAGGCGTTTAAAGCCGAACTGCCCTCCAGTGTGTATGGGATTCGCAAATACCTGGGCAGCGGCCTGGTCGAGGGCATCGGCAAGGTTTACGCCAACAAGATCGTCGACGCCTTCGGCACCGACACCTTTCGGGTCTTGAGCGAAGAATCCGGCCGGCTGCGCAGCGTGGCCGGTATCGGCAAGGTTCGCGCCGGCGCGATCAAGAAGGCCTGGGACGACCAGCGCGCCCTTCGCGAAATCCACATTTTCCTCCAAACCTACGGCGTCACCACCTCGCAGTGCGTCAAGCTGGTGCACAAGTACGGGTCGGAGGCTAAACAGATTTTATTGAAAGAACCCTACCGCGTCGCTCGTGAGATCGACGGCATCGGGTTCAAAACCGCGGACAAGATCGCGATTAATCTCGGTTACGCGAACGACGCCGCCCCCCGTCTCGACGCCGGCCTGCTTTTCGCGATGGAGACGCTTCAGGAGGAAGGTCACACCGCGATTCGCGAGGCCGATCTCTGCGACTACACCCTTCAGCTTCTGGAGACCAGCGCGGACCGTATCACCGCGCGGATACAGGCTTTGATCGAGACGCATCAACTGGTGCGGCATTTTCCCGCCGACGGTTCCGCGGCGATCTCAAAACCGAAAACTCAAAACGCCACTCCCGCCGCCACTCCGCTCCCCGGCTCGGGTTTGATTCAGCTTCCCGTCAATGACCGGGCCGAGCAACGCATCGCCAACGCGCTCGTGCGGCTCAAGCGCGTGGCCAGCGGTCTGCCCCCGATAAAAATCGACGCCGCCGTCGCCTGGGCCGAACAGAAAGCCGGCTTCGCCTTCGCCGAGCATCAGCGCAACGCGGTGCATCAAGCCCTCGCCAGCAAAGTTTCCATTCTGACGGGCGGTCCCGGCACAGGCAAAACCTCCTGCCTGCGCGCGCTGGTCGAAATCCTCAAAGCGAAAAAAGTCCGCGTCCACTTGGCCGCTCCGACCGGCCGAGCGGCCCAGCGTTTGGCCGAGAGCACCGGTGGTTTTGCCTCTACCATTCACCGCCTGCTGAAATACGATCCGGCTAAGGGCGGTTTCACCGCGAACGAAGCCCAGCCACTGGCCACCGATTTCCTCGTGGTCGACGAGGCTTCGATGTTGGACACCCGCCTCGCCGCCGCACTCTTCCAGGCGGTCCCGTCGCGCGCCCACCTCCTGCTGGTCGGCGACACCGATCAATTGCCGTCGGTCGGCGCGGGCAACGTGCTCAAGGACCTCATCGCCACGGACCACGTGCCCGTCACTCGCCTCAACGTCATTTTCCGACAGCAGGGCCAGAGTCAGATCGTAACCACCGCGCATGCCATCAACTCGGGCGACCCGTCGCTGCCCCCCACCGTCAGCGAGGTGGCCGCGGTCCAACCGTGGGGCGATCTCACCTTTGTCGCGGCCGACTCGGCCGACGATTGTCTGGCCAAGGTGCTCAGCCTGTGCACGGAGTATGTGCCAAAGCACTACCCCTGGTTCAACCCGATCCGCGACGTCCAGATCCTGGCCCCGATGCACAAGGGGATCGCGGGCGTGGGAAACCTGAACGCTCGGCTTCAGGACGCGCTCAACCCCCTGCTCGGCGGTCGCGCCACCGACCGGGTGCTGCGAGTCGGCAGCAACGAATTCCGCGCCGGGGACAAGGTCATCCAGCTTCGCAACAACTACGACAAAAACCTCTTCAACGGCGATATCGGTGCGATCACTGCGGTGGATACGGAGGAAGCCACGTTGACCGCGAATTTTGATGGCGAGCTTCACCCCTTTGATCGCGGTCAGCTCGGCGACATGTCCCTCGCCTATGCCATCAGCATCCACAAGTCACAAGGAAGTGAATACCCCGTAGTGATTGTTCCCCTACTCAAAGGGCACTTCATGATGCTCCAGCGAAATCTGATCTACACCGCGATCACCCGCGGAAAAAAGAAGGTTTTTCTCGTCGGCGAACCAGCCGCCTACGCCATGGCGGTGCGTAATTCCGAATCGAAAACGCGCAGCACTCATCTGCGAGAAAAGATCGCGATCTTGGCCGCATCCTCCACCTCTTAATCCACCCTCCATGCCCGCGCGCGACGACTACATCCTCCGCTTTGTTGAACTTTTAGCCAAGGCCATCGCCCAAGCGACCAAGCTCCGGCAGGACGGCAAACTTGACCAAGCACTCATCGTTTTGGTCGCCGCGCAAGAGCGGCTGTTCGCACGCCCCACCGCGGAATTTGCCACTCTGCCCTTGGACGAGCAATTGCGGCTTCTGACCATCAGCGAAGCGCCTCCCGCCGCTCGAACCAAGTGCCTGGGTTATGGATCGCTCCTGCGCGAGGCGGGACTGATTTACCAAGCACGCGGACGCCCCGAGCTCGCCGCCAGCGCCTTCGAACTTGCCCTCGAGATCACGCTCACGGTCGCCGTCAGAGCGAACGCGGTCGACGCGGAGCTGGCCGCTTCGGTCGAAGAACTATTGCCGCGCATCCCTCCGGAACAGCTGCATGAGCCGACCAAGGAGCTGCTCGAAACGTACTCCACCCTTCGCTCGATCGACTCCGGCACGGCGTAGCACGGTTCGTCTCTTCAACCGTCCCGACGAGGGCCGCGGCGACTCAGGATCGAACCAGATATTTAACGGGTAAGCGCGGGCGTCGAATTTCCGCCCAGGGCTTCTTTCAACCAACTCCACGCCTTGCGCAGCCCCGCGTCTTCCACTCCGGCGAAACCATAAATCGCGGCGATGCGGTCTTCGTGGCCGCAATACCGCGGAGGCAAAAGAAAAAGCGCGCGGTCCTGCGACAAGACGGTCGAAAAGAAAAGCCCGCGACCGATCTTGGTTTGCGCATTGACCACTTCGGTTTCACGCACCGGAAAAACCAACCAAGGCCGATAACGGAAGCGGTGCGCTCCGCTTTCGGTTTTGACGAGCTGGCCATAGGTCCGAATCGGAACTTTGTGCTCGGTCAGCGCGGTGCTGGAAAAAACCCGCTGTCCGTCGGCTGCGACCGAAATGCGGTGGCGGCGTCCAGTGAAGTAATCCCAGGAGAAAATCGTTCCAAAAACCGTCAGTCGAAAGGCCCAGCCGGATACAAGGTAAGCCGCCACGATGACAATGATGCAAAGAACCAGCGTGCTTTTCGGATCCAACTGCGCCGTCAGCGTGATGAGTCCAAGCAACGCGGTCCGCGCGGCTTTCAGCGCCGCGTCGATCGCGCCCCAAGGGCTGAGCAAAATCAGAACGCTGATCGCATGCGAGGCCATCCACACCACCGCAAAAATGATCACGCCCACAGGAATGGTCAGCAGGTCGATCAGCCACGATGTATCCACCGAAGCGAGACCGATCATCGCCAGGTGGGGAGGAAAAACCGTCGAGTGCAGCATGGCGGCGCTGCCCGCTAGCACCTTGCCCAGGCTCCCCATCGTGATCGGCACGACTGCGCCGGCCGCAATCAAGCCGGAGAATTTGTTTTCCATCAGTTCCAACGCGTCCAGCGGCTTTTTCATTCCCGGCGGAAAGACCACGCCAAACGTATCCTTGGCTGCGCACAATCCGGCGATGATCAGCGCGGGAATAAAAAATCCCGGCAAGGCAAACCAGGGCAAATGGGCCCGCTCCGCTTCATCGGCCTTTACGTATTTGTAAGCCCCATACACACCCGTCCCGAGCAAGGGGGAGATCGCGATGCCCGTCACCGCGGCCAAAGAGGACGCAGCCGCCGCCACTCGCGCCGACTCCGCGCTTGGAGTGCCCCGCTGCGCCGCGGCCGCGTTGGCCACGGGAGAAAAAAAGACCAAAAATAATCCGAGGCAGGCGCAGGCGATGGTCCGCATGAGGTAGGACCCTAGCCAACATCGCGCCTGGCGCAATCAGTGAGAACAAGGTTGCCGCCTTTCGTCTGCACTTACGGTTTGATTCTCGCCGCTCGACGAGAAAGAAAAGCTTATGGGCAAAAAAGACCCGCGCGTGGACCATTACATCGCAGCCTCGGCTGACTTTGCACAACCCATCCTCAAGCACCTCAGGAAACTTGTGCATGAGGGATGTCCCGATCTCGAAGAAACCATCAAGTGGCGCATGCCTTTTTTCCAGTACAAGGGCCTACTGTGTGGCATGGCGGCCTTCAAAGCGCACGTTGCCTTTGTTTTTTGGCGCGACGTGAAGCAGGTGATTGAATCCGACAAATCGGACGAGGCTATGGGTCAACTCGGCCGGATTGCGCGCCGCGAGGATCTGCCTGCTGACGACACGCTGCTCAGCTCCATTCGCCAAGCCGTTGCCCTCCGCGATGCACCGGCGGCGAAGGCAAAAACCGGCGCTCGGGCCAAACCGAAATCTGAAGCGCCCGTTCCACCGGACCTCAAAGCCGCTCTGGCGAAAAATCAGAAAGCTTCCGCTACGTTCAAAGCTTTCCCGCCGTCACATCGCCGTGAATACATTGAGTGGATTGTGAGCGCGAAGCGGGAAGAAACGCGGAACCGGCGCATCGCCACCGCGGTCGAGTGGCTCAGCGAGGGCAAGAGCCAGAACTGGCGCTACGAAAAGAACGCGTAGGCACGTGATGGAAGAGCAGCCCACCTCCAGGTTTAATTTCTAAAACGACTCGCGCATTTGCGCTTACCCAATTTGCCGCTCGATCATTTATCGCCTCTTCGGACGTTGCTTATTTTGCTCTCCCGGAGAGATTCCCGGCCACGTTCACCTGCATCGCAGCCTTCATCGCGCTTGGTGCGCATGGGTTTGGCTGTCCCCGATTTTACTCCTCCCGCTATGTCATTCCGCGCCTTCGTTGGTCTGTTCGCTCTCTCCACCAGCGCCCTGCTCGGCTCGCCGCCTCCGGCAGAGACCGCACCGGCTGCTGTTCCCGGGTTCAGCTTCGTCAAAACCGTCAATCAGATTTCTGAATACACCCTCGATGCCAACGGCCTCCAGGTTCTGCTCATGCCGGAGCATTCCGCTCCGGTCCTCACCTTCATGGTGACTTACCGGGTGGGCTCGCGGAACGAGGTGACCGGCACCACCGGGGCAACGCATTTGCTCGAGCATCTGATGTTCAAGGGCACGGAAAAATTCCAACGCGCGAAAGGCACGGGCATCGATCAACTGCTCGAGCGTTCAGGAGCGGTCTACAACGCGACCACCTACCTCGATCGCACGAACTACTACGAAAACATGGGCAGCGATCAGCTGGCGCTGGCGGTGGAGTTCGAATCGGATCGTATGCGGAACTTGCTCCTGCACGAAGCCGATCGGCAGCCGGAGATGACAGTGGTGCGCAACGAATTCGAGCGCGGAGAGAACAGTCCATTTCAGGCCCTGATCAAAGAAATCTTCCAAGGGGCGTATGTGGCTCACCCCTACCACCACTCCACCATCGGGTGGCGGAGCGATATCGAAAAGGTACCCATAGAAAAACTACGCGAGTTTTATGACACGTTTTATTGGCCGGACAACGCCACCGTCTCGGTCATCGGCGATTTTCAACCCGCCGATGCGCTTGCCCTGATCAAAAAATTCTACGGTCAGATTCCGAAAGCGCCGAAACCGATTCCGCAGGTCTACACCGAGGAACCAGAGCAAAGCGCCCCGCGGCGCGTGGGCGTGAAACGCGCGGGTCAGCTGGGAGTCGTGGCGATCGGGCATAAAATCCCAGCCGGCACGCATCCCGATTATCCCGCCCTTACGGTGATGAGCGCGATCTTGACCGATGGCAAAAACAGCCGGCTGTATCGAACGCTGACCGACAAAAATCTGACCACCTCCGTCCAAGCGTTTCTCGGCTTCAACCACGATGCGACTCTGCACATCACCTTCGCCGCCCTCGCGCCGAATGCGAAGCACGAAGAGGTGGAGAAAATCGCGGTGCAAGAAATCGAACGATTGAAAAAAGACGGGGTGACCGATCTGGAGGTTTCCACCGCGGTCAACAAGATCCTCGCCGACGCCGCATTTCAGCGCGACGGCTCTTTTGCCATCGCCGGCAATCTCAACGAATGCATCGCGGTGGGCGACTGGACCACCTACTACTCCGTCGAAGAAGGAACGAAAAAAGTCACCGCGGCTGACGTGAAGCGCGTGGCCAACGATTACTTGGTCGAGGATCATTCGACTACCGGTTGGTTTATCCCGGTCGAGGAACCCGCCTCCGGCCCGCCCGCTCCCACGCCGGGGAAAAAGCCGTCTCGCTCGGAGTTGCACCCAAGCGACGGCCCCTACTTCTATCGTGATCCCGAGCTGAGTTTAGCCACGGATCCGGACCAGGCCGCCTTGGCCAGCGGTAATGCTCCTGCCACTACGACGAGCACCTTTGCCAACAGCGTCATTCGCGAACGCATCGCCGGCATCGACGTTTTGCTCTACAAAACCGGGGTGAAGGACGTCGTGACCTTCCGTGCCGCGCTGCCCGCCGGCGACGCGCTCTCTCCTCCCACCAATTTGGCATTGGCCACGTTGACCGGCGGCATGCTCGACAAAGGGACGAAGAAACAGGACCAATTTGCCATTTCCCAAAAGCTGGAGAGCGCTGGTGCGACGCTCCAGTTCAAGGTCGAGAATTATTCCCTGGTGATCGACGGCCAATGCTTGAAAAAAGACGTGTCGCTCGTGCTTGAATTGATGGCCGAACAGTTGCGTGAACCCGCCTTCTCGCCCGAAGAATTTGAGAAGGAGAAAAAGCAGCTCGCCGGCTCGCTTCGTCGCGCGCTGGAGAGCCCGGACAGCCGCGCGCGCGAAAGTTTTTCTCGCGCCCTGTATCCACCGGGCCATCCGAATCGTGAAGCAAGCGTGAGCGAATTTCTCGCCGCGGTGGAGTCCGCAACCGTGGACCAAGTCAAAGCCTTCCACGCGGCTCATTACGGCCCGAAGCATTTTATTCTCGTGGCGGTGGGAGACGTCGACCCAGCCGAGGTCAAAACCAAGGTGGGTGAAGTGTTCCAGGGGTGGACCGGCGGCGCCGACGTGCCCAAGGCAAACCCTCCTCACGGAATCGACGGCCCGCCCGAACAAGTCGTCTACATGGCGGAAAAACCGAGCGTCACCGTGATGTTCGGGCAGGCTATCGACTTGAAGTATACAGATCCTGACTACCAAGCCTTGCGCCTGGGGACCGCGGTGCTCGGCAGCGGCTTCACCGGCCGGTTGATGGCCAATGTCCGCGACAAGGAAGGACTCACCTACGGCATCGGGTCACGGCTTTCCAATGACACCTACAACGACGGCGATTGGCGGATCACCGCGACGTTTGCTCCAAAGCTCCTCCAGAAAGGCATCGAGTCGACTCGTCGCCAGCTCACCGCATGGTACGAAAAAGGTATCACACCGGAGGAACTGGAGAAGCGGAAGAGCAACCTGATCGGAAGCTTCAAAGTGAACCTCGCCACCACGACGGGCTTGGCCGAGCAACTCCTGATCACGGCGCAACGCGGCTACGATCCGAGCTTCCTCGATCGTTATCCCACGCTGATCAACAGCCTCACCACCGAGCAAGTGAATGGAGCGATCAAGAAATACCTCAAGCCCGAGTCCATGGTCATGATCGAAGCCGGCACGGTCCCTGGAGCGGCGCCGGCTCCCGCCGCCAAGTAGTTGAGCGGAAGATACGAAGAGCGTATTCAACGCTGCGGTACACCACCGCAGCGTTTTGTTTTTCGTCGTCCGTTCAGAAATGGAACGGGCGGACGTTGAAACGTTTCAAACGGAAGCGAAGCGCTTCTGCTCTGACGCGCCCATCCCTTGGACGTTCGTTATTCGACGTTTGGCCTTTCGCCAAAATTACTTTTTCAGCAGCGGAACGAGCACCGCCTCGAACTCATCTTTCGGCGCGGCCCCTGTCTTTTTGTGGCGGATACGTCCCTCGCGATCGATCACGAAGGTGGTGGGAATGACCTCAAACCCGCCGAAGGCCGACTGCACGTCGCTGTCCGCCATCCCGACCAGATAGTTGATTTTGCGGGCCTTGACGAATTTGCGCACCACGTCCACGCCAGCTTCGTCCAGCGAGAGCCCGACGAAAACCAGGCCCTGATCGCGATACTTGTTCTGAAGTTCAATGTAGCCGGGGATCTCCGAAACGCAGGGGCCGCACCAAGTCGCCCAGAAGTCCACCACCACCACCTTACCCTTCAAGTCGGCCGAAGTCAGCGGGTGGCCGTCCAAATCCTTCGCGCTCCAGTTAGGCGCTTTGGCTCCATCTTCGAGCTTGGCTGGAGCATCCTCGGCCTGCGCAAGCCCGGGCCCGCAGCCGAGGGTGAAAAGCACCGTCGCCGCCCAGGCGGCACTGAACAGAAGAGGAAGTTTCATATCGGTAAGAGCCGTCAGTTTGATAAAAATTCCCTTCAAACTCGCACCGGTTCCGCCCTCGGCAGCAAATCGTGGGTGGAGAGCGCCGCGAGACCGAGGAAGCCGCTGGCCTTGATGAGCAACGTCACCGCCACGGTCATCATGTCATGGCGGCCAAAGTACAACGCGCCAGACAGCATGGTGAGACCGATCAGCAGTTCGAATACGATCACGGCGGTGAAAAGCGCTCGTCCGCGCAAGGGCCTCAACATCCCGCCGGATTTGGCCGCCCGGCCGCCCTTGGGGGTGCGCACGAACTCGCCGCCACTGGTCAACAATCCCTCAAAGACCGCGACGCAACAGGTCACGCTCATCGCCAGCCCGAAGGCGAGGAGCAAGGGAGCGCTGACCAGCAAAAGGAGCCCCTCGCGCCATTGTCGCTGGCGAAAGTATTGGCTGGTCACATACAACACCACCGTGGAACCGCCGGTCAGCACGACCGACAGGGGATTCAAGCCCAGCCAGACCCAGTGCATCGGCGCCTTCCCCATGAAATAGAGATAGGGCACGAAAAGGACGGCGAAAGTGACGAGCAGCGGATGGACGAAACCAATCGTGAGGTGGCTAAAAGCCTCGGCCTTCACCCGAGTGGGCAAATCGCTGCGCAGAATGGCGCCGAGCTGCTTCCGCGCGACCTGCACGCCGCCCTTGGTCCAGCGGTGCTGCTGTGACTTAAACGCCGTAAGATGCTCGGGCAGCTCGGAGGGCACGGTGTAATTATTGACGTAAACGAAGAGCCAGCCGCGACGTTGCGCGCGGTAGCTGGCGTCCAGATCTTCCGTCACCGTATCGGGACTCCAACTACCCGCATCCTCCAGGGCCTTGCGCCGCCAGATCCCCGCCGTGCCGTTGAAGTTGAAAAAGAGTCCGGCCGAACTGCGTGCCACCTGTTCCACCACAAAGTGAGCGTCGAGAAAGATTCCCTGAAAGCGAGTGAGCAAACTGGAGCGACGATTCGAGAACTCCCAGCGGGCCTGCACTACCGCCACCTTTGTATCCACAAAGTAAGGCATGAGCCGCTCCAGGAAATCCGGCTCCGGCCGAAAATCCGCGTCGAAAATCGCGAAGAATTCCGCGTCGGTTCGTCCCATCCCGTAAGCGAGAGCGCCCGCCTTGTATCCAGTTCTCTGATCGCGGCGGAGATGGCGCACACTGGACGCCTGCTCGGGATGAGCGGCCAGCCAGCGCTCGATGATGGCCGGCGTTTCATCGTTCGAGTCGTCGAGAATTTGGATCTCCAGTTTCCCTGGCCAGCGAAGCGCGGTGACTTTGTCGAGCAACGCCTCCACCACGAACGGCTCGTTGAACAATGGGCATTGCACACAGACCGAGGGAAAGGGCGCGGTCAGCTTCGGCAGGGGCGCGGCTCCGCGTCGAACTTGGCTCGCATAGAGCCAGAGCATCTTAACACGATGAACGCCAAAGTAAGCTAATCCAGCCAACGTGACGCCATAAAACACGAGCACTGCCGTTGCCATGGGCTGAAAGTTAGGCGCTTGGCCGGTGGGTCAAGGCTGCAAATGAGCCTGACGGACCGGCTTGGCCACGCCCGGCGGACCCGAGAACCCGAGCTAGGTTTCGCTCGGGCCGGAGAAATCCATCCCGAGGATTTCGATGAACTTCTTCATCGCGGGAGTCAGCACCCGCCCCTTCCGGTGCAGAATGGCGAGAGGGCGATTGAACTCTTTTCCGACGAAAGGAATGACCGAAAGCGTCCCCTGACTCGCCTCCTGCGTCACCGTCGCCTGCGGCACGATGGCGATGCCGTGGTCGATTTCCACCGCCCGTTTCACCGTCTCGATGTTGTCGAACTCCATCACCGGCTCGATCTCGAGTTTGTTATCCCGGAAGATCTGGTCCACCGCTTTTCGGGTGGGAATATCAGGGTCAAACCCGATGAATTTCTGTCCCATCAAGTCCTTCAACTGAACCTCGGTGCACTTGCTCAGCGCGTGATTAGGATGAGTGATCAAAACCAGGCGGTCATTGCGGAAGGGCAAGGCCTCGATCTGCCGGACTTTCACCGGAAACGCGACCAAGCCAAAGTCGACCGAGTTGTGGAGAATGTCCTCATAAACCAGATTCGACCTCCGGTACTCCACCCGGACGTTGACCGAGGGAAAATCGTGGAGAAAGCGCTTGATGTAGGGCGGCAGCTCATGAAGACCGATGGAGTAAATGGTCGAGATCCGAATGGTCCCGCTGATGATCTTCTTCATCTCCTGCAGCTCGCTCAACAGCTTGTCGTACTGGTGAAGCATTTCCTTCGCCGCCTCGTAAACCCGCTGCCCTTCTCGGGTGAGTTGAAACTGCTTCTGACTGCGATCGATCAAAAGCGTTTTAAAGTGACGCTCCATCGCCCGGGCCTGCTGGCTCACCGCCGATTGGGTAATGCTGTTGATCTTAGCCGCCTTCGAAAAACTCTTCGTTTCGACCAGATCGGCGAATATCTTGAAATTTTCTATTTGCATGGAGCGCTCCGTATCGCCCACGCACTATAAAGATGTCTTATCGTTGGGCAATGCATTAAAAGGTCATTTTGTTCATGATTTTATTCGATGAGTTTAAGCTGCGCATCAGCGCGCTGGAGGCGGAGATCGCGGCCGAGTGCGGAAAATGCGGTCGCGACCCAAGGTCGGTGGAGCTCCTGCCCGTCACCAAAACCCATCCCGCCGAGGCGGTGGACTTCGTGGCCCGTTACGGATTGGGAGCGGTGGGCGAAAATCGCATTCAGGAGGCCATCGAGAAGAAAGCGCAAACTTCCGCCCCCGTGCGCTGGGAGCTGATTGGCCATCTTCAATCGAACAAAGCAAAGTTGGCTGCGCAGCACTTTGACCGAGTCCAAAGCGTGGACAGCGAAAAACTGCTCACCTTGCTCGATCGAGCCGCCGGAGAACGCGGTAAAGTTTTGGCCATTCTTCTTCAGTTCAATGCAGGCAATGACCCCGCCAAGTTTGGCGCCGATTTGCCCGACGCTCCCGCGCTCCTTGAGGCCGCCCTCGGTAAACCTCATCTTCGGGTGGAAGGACTGATGACGATCGCTCCCCTCTCCGACGACCCTGAGGTCGCGGTCCGGACCTTTGTCACCTTGAGGCAACTACGCGACGCGTTGACCGCTAAGTTCCACCAGCCCCTCTCGACCCTCTCGATGGGAATGAGCGGTGACTTTCCGGCCGCGATCGCGGCCGGAAGCACCCAAATCCGCGTTGGCACCGCCCTCTTCGGCGCGCGCCCGCCTGTCACCGTGTAGTGGGATTTTCGATATGTTTTTATCCCCAAAATGCGTCGATGACGTAAAAACCGCGTCGGCGTAGTCCGTCCTCGTGCGTGGGAGCGCGAGCTTCGGTTGCCGGTTACGTATTGGAGCGCAGGATGCGGAGAAACTGCCCGCATAATTCGCTTGCCACCGCTCACCCATCCGACGCGTCAAGCCATTACCATCATAGGCGGTTTCCAGGTTGCGTCCGGGCCAGTTCCTTTTTCCTTCAAAGACGTGGAAAACGACAGGCTCACCCCCGAACAAAAGAATGCTTTTTTGGGGCTGCTCGACGACCAAAGCATCGCCGTTCGCAATGCGTTGATGAGCTTTTTTGGCGCGCACAGCACCGCCGTCGTTCCTTTCCTGAAAGAAACCGCCACGGGCAAAAACCGCGCCCTGGCCTGGCACGCACGCTGGTACCTCGACGAGCTGAAATTCAGCGATCCGGTCGCGGAATTTAAAGGTTTTATCCGGTCCCTAAATTACGAATTGGAAACCGGCGCCCTGCTGCTCAATCGCACGGTTTTTCCGTCGGTCGACATCGGCGCTTGCTGTTCGATTCTGGACGAGATGGCCGCACGCTGCCGCGAACTGATTGCCGAGCCGATGACCGCTCGAGAAAAATGCCGGATTCTGAATCGCGTGATGTTTCACGAGTACGGCTTTCGGGGGAATCACGAGCACTACACTGACCCGCTCAATACCTTCCTCGATCAAGTTCTCCAACGCCGAAAAGGCATTCCGATTTCCCTCTCGATTGTGTATTTGCTGGTCGCACACCGGCTGGCTCTCGATCTTGAGCCGGTCGGCTTGCCAGGGCACTTCGTGATCGGCTGCTACATGGAGGACACGCCGTTCTTTATCGATGCGTTTGAGCAGGGCGTTTTCCGTTCCCCCGAGGAATTGTTCACCTTGCTGCGCCTGCAACACATCGAACCCAAGGAGACTGATCTCGCGCCCACTCCCATTCGCGAGGTGCTCTGTCGGTGTTGCCGCAATCTGGTCAACCACTACCGCGCAGCCGGCGATGACGAACACGCCCGGCTCTTCGTCGAGTTTGTGGAAGAGTTTGAGATCACCTACGAGCGCCACGCGCAGCCGTAGCGTCCGCCGCGCTCTCATCCGGCCTGGCGCTTTGCGCTTTCTCTTTCGGGCCCGCTCGGCGAGAAACGCCCACGATGCCTCTCTCGCGTCCTGGATCCGAGCCCACCGTCTTCACTCTGGCCGACCTTTCAAATTGGCCGACCGATCACATCTGGCTGGCCGTGTTGGGTCACCCGATCAGCCACTCGATCAGCCCAGCGATGCACAACGCGGCCCTGGCCGCGATGGCCCGCCACGACCCGCAGTTCGCGACCTGGCGCTACGTTCGTTTCGACGTTCCCCCGGAGCACCTCCCGGAAGCGCTCGCGCGACTTCACACCCTCCGCTTTCGCGGTTTGAATCTCACCGTTCCCCACAAAGTGATCGCCTTTGATCGTGTCCGCCGCGTGGATACAGCGGCGCGGCCGATCGGTGCGGTGAATACCTTGCGGTGGAGCGCGGAAGGATGGGAAGGGTTCAACACCGATGGGTACGGATTGGTCACCGCTCTGCGCGAGGATTTGAGTGCCGGTGACCTCAAGGGCGCCGACATGGTCCTGCTCGGTGCGGGCGGAGCCGCTCGTGGAGCCGCGGTGGAACTACTCCAGCAGGGCTGCGCGTCGCTCTGGATCGGCAACCGCACCGCGTCCAACCGCGAGGCCCTGCTTGCGGCCTTGGCCCCCTTGGCCGCACGCACCACGCTGCGCGGTTTCGACCCGCAGCACCCGCCCTCTGATCTGCCGGCGGGCGCGTGGGTGATCAACGCCACCTCGGCTGGTTTGCGCGCGAGCGACTCCGCACCCGTTGACCTCAGCCGTTTGCCCACGCCCGCCGGGGTGTACGACATGATCTACAATCCGCCGCAAACTCCCCTGCTCGCCCAAGCCGACGCACTCGGACTACCCCGGGCCAATGGCCTCTCCATGCTCATCCACCAAGGCGCGCGCGCCTTGGAAATTTGGAGTCACACTCCCGTTCCGGTGCAGGAGATGAGGCAAGCGGCCACAGTTAGCCTTCGGTCCTAGGCCGTCCGGGCGTTTGACAAGGAGGGTGGCAAAGCGAGATCATCCCCCTACCCTCCATGGCTTTCGATTACGCTGCGTTTTCCGCCGAGTTCCCCTGGTTTTTTCAGATCGCAGCCTTCCTCTTTGGGGCGATCATCGGCAGTTTCCTCAATGTATGTATCTATCGGATACCGGCGGGGAAATCGATTGTCCACCCCGGTTCCCATTGCGCCTGCGGAAAACCGATCGCGCCGTACGACAACATCCCGATCTTCAGTTGGATCATCCTCCGCGGGCATGCGCGCTGTTGCGGTCGCCCCTACTCCATTCGGTATCCCTTGATTGAGCTCCTCACCGGCGGGCTTTTTTTGGCCTGCTGGATGCTTTTTCCCCCGGCCAAAGCCGCCTGTGGCATGGTCCTCAGCAGTGCTTTGATCTGCGCCACCTTCATCGACTTGGATACAATGGAAATTCCCGACGTCTTCAGCGTGGGGCTGGGGCTGGCGGGTTTCGCGCTCTCTGTAGCGTTGCCGGCACTACACGGGCAGCAGCACGAGATTTTCATCGTCGCGAGCATGCGCTCCGCCGTGATCGCCCTTCAAGGCATGTTCATCGGCGCGGGGCTGGTGATGTGGATCGCGGTGGTCGGCTACACCGTGCTGAAAAAAGACGCGATGGGTATCGGCGACGTGAAACTGGTCGGCGCGATTGGCGCGTTCTGCGGTTGGCAAGGCACCGTGACTTCGGTTTTTGGGGGCGCGATTTTGGGCACAATTTGGTTTGTCGGTGCCTTGATCTGGCAGAAGGCCACCGGCAAAAAAATGGAGTTCAAGTCGCCCGAGGAAGGCGAAGCTGCCTCCGAACTCGGCCTCGGAGCGCATATCCCCTTCGGCCCGATGCTCGCGCTCGCCGGTCTACTTCACTTCCTCTTCCTTCACCGCTGGGTCGACGCCTATTTCGCCGAGATTGGCGGACTGTTGTAAGCGTTCCCTCGGGGATCGGGCGCGGCTGAACCCAATCCCCGTAACCAAAATTTCGCTACGCAACGAGATGGGCGCCATCGCCCGTCTGGCAGTGGAGAATCTCGGGCTCGCTTCCGTATTTTTTCGCGTAGGCTGCGGCCACGGTGCGGGCCTGCTCCTCCGCAAACGTGCCGTCGGTCAACGCCATCACCGCGCCGCCGAAACCGCCGCCCGTCAAACGCGCGCCATAAACGTGCGGGGTGGCGATCAGGGTGTCGACCAGTGTATCCAACTCCGGAGTACTGTTCTCGAACTGGGTTTGCGAGCTGCGGTGCGAGGCGGTGAGGAGCTGCCCCACCCGCTTAAGATCACCGACTCGGAGCGCCTCCTGGGTTTGCGCGACGCGGGCAATCTCCTCGATCACGTGCTTAGCTCGTTTGTAAGCGACCTCCGATAGTTTTCCGCGCGCAGCCTCCAAGCGCGCCAAGTCCGCATCGACCAACATCGGCACACCGAGCGCAGCCGCGGCTTGCATGCACTCCTTGTTGCGCGCCGCGTAGAGCCCATCGACCAACGCGTGCTTCGTATGGGTGTTAAAAATCCAGAAGTGCGCGCCGCTCGGAAGAGGAACCGTGGCAAAACTGGGCCCCCGGCAATCGATGAAAACCAAGCGATCCTTCTTGCCGAAACCCGACACGCCTTGGTCGAGGATCCCGCAAGGCACGCCGACAAAATGATTTTCGGCGTGTTTGCCGATTTTCACGATCGTCTCGAGCGACGGACTTTGTCCCGTGACGGCCAAAAAAACCAGCGCGGAGGACAATTCCAGCGCGGCACTGCTGCTCAACCCCGCGCCGACCGGCAAATTGGAAAGGGCCAAATAGTCGAAGCCCGCCGGCGCGCTGAGCCCAAAGACCGGCAAAGCTGCCAGAACCCCGAGCGGATAATTGATCCAACTCGCTCGATCGGATTGCTTGTTCAATTCACCCGGCGCCACCGTCGCGATGTCTCCGAGAAAATCACTGTAGAAACGACGCTGCCCATCCGTTCGCGCCGCCAAGCCCACCCACACGCCCCGGTCGATCGAGGCACCCAGGACGGTGCCGCCATTGTAATCGGTGTGGTTACCGATGAACTCGATCCGACCAGGAGCCTGTGCGACGAAATCAGGCGCCCGACCAAACACGCTGCGGAACCGGGTGATGAGCTGTTCTTTCATGGGAAAAATGAGCCAAAGTGAACCAGCCGGGTTTGTCTAGACCCACCGCAATCAAAGGGGCCCGGAAGGCTGCTCGGGATTTACCCCACCATCCTCCGGCTCATCCGGACCTTCCCCGTTTCGGCCTTTGACCAAGACTTTCAGCAAATGCCCCATCGCTTCGATCCGACTGATCCCCCGCGTTGCGACCAACTGGTCCGCACGTTTTGCCAACTGCCGCGCCATCGTCTCCGCCTGAGAGCGCGGCGCGCCCATTTTCTCGCATAGCTGCACCAACTGTTCGTGCTCGGTCATGATGATGATGAATCACGAAACACCTGAACGGACGGTGCGCCATTCGTTTCCAAACTGAGTCCCTCGGTTCCTTCCAATCCAAGCAGAGAAATCATCGCGAGCCCGACAAAACCCTGACCCGCCTCGTCCACCACGGCGGAACGGAGCTCACCCACTTTCTTGGCCCCGGCAAAAAGCGCGGCCGGACAGGTAGGCGCAGCGCCGAGCCCCTGGACCCTCAGAAGCCGGCGGCGCACCTGCCCCATCGACTTTAACCGCGCCATCACTTCCTGCCCGAGGTAACAACCTTTTGAATACGAAATCGCTGCCTCTTCGAGCCCTGCCTCATTCGGAAGATCGGCCGGACCGACGTCGCACGGCACGAAGGGAATTCCCGCCCGGATCCGCCGCTGATCCAGGGCCGCCGCGTCCAATCGGTTTAGATTCCAGCCCCACTTTTCCGGAGATTCGACCGCACTGACCGGACTCAGCCATTCCCACGATTCGTCTCCGCCACGACGCCCACGAAAGACCATTTTCCCCTCAATCAGCGCCCACTCCCCCTTCGCCGGCAACGTCCATCCCTGGCTCTGGAGCCATGCCGTGGCGTCTGAACCCACCACCGCCGCGCCGGTCCAGGAATCTGTAAGGTCTTCAACCACGACGTCATCGGCGATAATGTAAGCCTCGAGCCGTTCTCGAATGGCGGTGCCCTGAGAACCATAGCTGACCAGCCACCACCCTGGTCCGTCACGCAGAGCGAAGCTGTCGGCCAAGACTTTGCCTTTCTGATTCAACCAGAGGCCGTACGCACAAAGCGCGGGCGACGCGGACCTAAGTTCTTGGGTAAATTGGCCTTGAAGAAAGGCTAGTGCGTCTTCTCCGGTCACCCGAAGCACCGCTGCCGGACGATAATACGAAATAAAGGCACACAAGTCCGTTTTCATAATCCGGGTAAGTAGCTCATATTCGGTGAATTGAAAACAGTAGGGTAAAAACTTTTAGGTTTTCATTGACGGAACCCAGGAAAGTTATTCTCTTCAACTCATCAGATTTTTCCACTTCTCCCGCTTAGCGGGAGTTTTGGGGTAACTAAGAAAGCAAATGGCCGGTCGCTTAGGGGTAGGCGACCGGCCAACTTCTTTTCTAAGATCTGACACCTCAGCAACGCAGTTGAGCGCTTGCAACTTCAAAGGGTGCTTTGGCATTTTGAACCTTCATGCAAAAGACGTCTGACATCAATGTCGTCGAAACCCGTGCGCTCCCCACCCCGGCCGAACTCTTGGCTGAGTTGCCAAAAAGCGAGCGCCAAGCCGAATTCATCGCCCAAGCGCGCGAGGATATCCACCGGCTCATCTTCACCGATGACAAACGTTTTCTCCTGATTGTCGGGCCGTGCTCCATTCATGACACCGCGGCCGGCGCGGACTACGCGCGGAAGCTCTCCCAGTTGGCCCGAGAGATCCAGGACCGCGTTCTGGTGGTGATGCGGGTTTACTTTGAAAAACCCCGTACCACCGTGGGTTGGAAAGGGCTGATCATGGACCCGCATCTCGACGGCTCGCATGACATCGCGACCGGCTTGCGTCGAGCGCGCACCTTTCTCCGTGAGGTTTTGGATTTGGGTTTGCCGACCGCGACCGAGTTATTGGATCCGATTACCCCTCAGTACATCGCTGATTTGATTTGTTGGTCGGCGATCGGAGCTCGAACCGCCGAATCGCAGACCCACCGGCAAATGGCCTCAGGGCTTTCCATGCCTCTGGGTTTCAAGAATGGAACCGACGGCAGCATCCAAACCGGGATCAACGCGATCAAGGCCGGCGGCCAGCCCCACACCTTTTTAGGGATCAATCTCAACGGCGCGGCCTCGGCGATCGTCACCCGGGGAAATCCCAATTGCCATCTGGTTCTCCGCGGAGGATCCGCTGGTCCGAACTACAGCTCGACCCACATCGCACAAACCGAACAGCTCCTGGCCAAGGCCAATCTCCCGAAAACGATTCTGGTCGACTGCAGCCATGATAATTCCTCGAAGCAACCGGAGCGTCAGCCAGAGGTGATGCGCGATCTTCTCGCTCAAATCGCGGCGGGTAACACCTCGATCATCGGCGCCATGATCGAGAGCAACCTCTCGGCCGGAAATCAGGCCTTTCCTCAGCCGAAAGAAAAGTTGAAGTACGGTGTTTCGATCACCGATGGGTGTATTGACTGGAGCACGACAGAGGCGCTCGCGCGCGAGCTATACGCCGCGTTAGCTCCGCGTTTTCGCTGAGCGGCGGCCGGGATGACAACGTTCGTCTGACCGTCCGGCCGGCCACTCTTCTCCGTCAGCGGCCAAATCTGCGCGAAAAAAAACATTTGTTGCGTGTCGCTGCGCGCTGTTTCGTGGTTAGCTGATCTTTCGATTATGAAAACTCCTCTCCGTGTCGCAGTCACCGGCGCTGCCGGTCAGATCGGTTATTCGCTGCTCTTCCGCATCGCCTCGGGTTCGATGTTTGGAGCCGACCAGCCCGTGATCCTCCACCTGATCGAGATCGAACCTGCCCTTCCGGCGCTGCAGGGCGTGGTCATGGAGCTGCAGGATTGCGCCTTCCCGTTGCTGAAGGGCGTGGTCGCCACCGCCAATCTCGACGAAGGCTTCAAGGGCGTGAACTGGGCCCTCTTGGTCGGATCCGTGCCGCGGAAAGCCGGGATGGAGCGCAAGGATCTGCTCGGGATCAATGGCAAGATTTTCACCGGCCAAGGCAAAGCCATCGCGACCAACGCGGCCAGCGACGTCCGCGTTCTCGTCGTCGGCAATCCATGCAATACGAACTGCCTGATCGCGATGAACAACGCGAAATCGATTCCTTCCGATCGGTGGTTCGCGATGACCATGCTCGATCAAAACCGCGCTGTCACCCAGCTCGCGCTCAAAGCCGGCGTCGACACCACCACGGTGTCTAACTTAGCCATCTGGGGTAACCACAGCTCCACGATGTATCCGGATTTCTACAACGCCAAGATCGGCGGTAAACCCACCACCGAGGTGATCAAGGATGAATCCTGGTTCAAGGATACCTTCATTCCCACCGTGCAGCAACGTGGCGCCGCGATCATCAAGGCTCGCGGTTCCAGCTCCGCCGCCTCCGCGGCGAATGCCGTGGTGGATACCGTTCGCAATTTGACCAATCCGACTCCCACCGGCACGTGCTTCAGCGTCGCGGTTTGCTCCGATGGCAGCTACGGCATCGAAAAAGGACTGATCTACTCCTTCCCGATTCGCAGCGACGGAAAAAACTGGTCGATCATCCAAGGCGTGCCGGTCAACGAATTCAGCAAATCGAAGATCGTCGCGACGGAAAACGAGCTGAAGGAAGAAAAGGCGCTGGTCGCCGAGCTCCTCGGCTAATCAGTCCGTTCTTTTGCCCATCCAAGGTAGGCGGGATGCGTTCACCGCCTACTTTGCGCGCCACCGGTTCAACGACTCACGATCAGGCCGGTGAGGATCTCGTCTTTCGTCAGACCAAACGCCTCGCGAACCGCAAGGAAGCTCTCCCACAATTGGCGCGGCGTCGCGGTCCGAGGAAACACGATGGCCAATTCCCGCCCGTCAAAACGCACCTCCGCCTCCACTCCGGGAACGGTGATGATGCAATTCTGATAATCGGACGGATAATTCACCCTGAGGAGCGAATCGGTTGTATCCAAATCCTCGATTGCGTCGATCACCCGCTCGACCGGGGCGCCTTTGACCAAAACGAAAACCACTTCGTTGAAGAGCCCGGAAAAGAGGGTGTCGCATTCCGGGGTGAAAAGAAAATCAGCCCGCTTCAAACTGTGTAGTGAGCGGTTGGTTACATAGTCGCTCGGATCCGATTCCAAAAGCCCGTAGCTGATTTCGAAAACAAAGTCCTTGGCCGAAAGCACCGCGGTTCCGGCCCCCAGATCGAGCGTGAGATCCTTGCGTTTGTAGTGAAGGAGGGTTCTCGCCTGCTGGAAAATGCGCTCGGCCTCTTCCGCCAACTCGTCTGCGGCCAGCTTCGCGAGGAACCCCGAAGTCGCCGCGTTCACCGCGTCGGGCACGGAATGATGGCTCTTTTTAAAGCCGCGCAGGGACTTGACCGTGCCACCGGTGCGGCCGGAAAACCGAAAGCTTTGAAGAATTTTAGAATCGTCCGCCGGACGGGCCATAGCGGCATCTCAACGGCCGGAACGACATCGGCGAGATCAAAGATCAGGCGGTGGCCCGCGCGTTTTTTTTGAGCAGGGCGATCACCCCGAGAACAAGAGCGACCGGTATCCAAATTGGGGATAACGCCGCGGTCACGGAAAGTACCACGGCCAACACGGCTGCGAGGAGGGCGACGCCGACCGAGAGGACCACCGCGACGCTCCCGAGGGTGGCCGCTCCGAGCACCAGGATGGCAAGTCCCACCAGAGCAAAAGGCGCAACGGCCAGCGGCCAGAGGTGCGCGATCACGACGACCACGATGGTCAAGAGAAGGATTTTGAGGAAAGTGTTCACGACGAAAGAACCCTGCTGGTTTGAAAAAGTTGCGGAGGGCGGCGGATTTTCGCGCGACCCCTTGTATTTTACCCCGGCATCAGCATAGTTAACCCTTGTTCTTTGATTGGTTGCGCCAGGCTGAACTCTTCTGGAGAGCTCGGTCGCTGGTCATTGGTCAGTCTTTTTTACCCATTTTCACTTTTGGGGGTGTTCTGGATTCGACCCTTGGTTGGAGCGCGCCGTTGCCGTTCGAGGATGAAGGTTGGCCTCGTTAATCTTCCTTCAAAAAAATAACAGGCACATACGAAGAAATGCCATTGGCCGCCTAAGTGCGGTCACGTTCGCCCAGTGACACCTGCTAGCTGAAGCGAACGACGACAGCAGGAATAGCGTGCTTAGCGACTCGCGGTTCGCACGCCGTATCTTCATCCGGGAGTTGGCTTGAGCTTAAGCGCGTGAGATCGCGTAACTCGGGCGAGATTAAACCCTCACTATAACGGTAGACGCGGCGAGCGAAGGTCAGGGGCACGCGGGTTCAACTCCCGCCACCTCCACCATTTTATTTGGTTGTTAGCAGGAAGTCCGCGGGCACGGCCGGGCTAAGTCATCGGCCACTCCGCAGTCAAGATGCGAGAGGGATACGAAGCCGACGGGTTTTTGCTCTTTGTCGCACAGGAGACGCGTTTTTTCGCCCGTCGCCAGGACTACAAGAGAGCTGACGTTTCATGCTTCTCTACTCGTAACCACTTCCCAAATACAATGTTTTGAATAGCCCGCGATGCCGGGCTATGCCTGCGGCCGTCAGGGCTCTGCCACAAATTAAAGGGGTAAGCAGCGCACTTATCACGGGGTTTTGCTACCGCTATCAAAGGAGACCACCACCACCAGGGCACAAATGACGACAACAGGAAGAATCATGATTTCCTAACGGGACAATCGTGTGCTTATTAAACGCTAATTATATGCGTTTAGGCTCGTAGGGTATTCCTTTCCTCAAACCGGGAGGAGCCAGAGCGTTTTAATGGGCGGCCAACCGGGTAAATGACACCGCGTACAGGC